>Ga0208478_1000158_pt1 | contig 26551 bp, 27 predicted proteins | sample NGESurdeep072012_5_FD_184462 | JGI IMG/M metagenome (GOLD analysis project Ga0208478, IMG submission 184462) | Arctic peat soil microbial communities from Barrow, Alaska - NGEE Surface sample 415-2 deep-072012 (SPAdes) | ecosystem: Environmental > Terrestrial > Soil > Wetlands > Peat ...
CCGGCCAAAATGCGTCACCGGGATCGAAGCCGCCTGCGGCCGAGATAGAGATGCCGGCCGAATACGTCGGTCGTCGACCGTTGGTGACCGAGCATGCCGAGTTGACCTCCCCGATCGAACGCTCCCCGGACAACCGGATGTCCGTCTCCGGGTTTCCCGGGTCACTACCGCCGGGGTACGGCGTATTCCGAAAGTCTGTCCAGCTACCGACCGGCGAGGTCGTCGACGCTGTCGTCAAGATCTACCCCGGCGAGCGGGCGCCCCAGTATGCAAAGGAGGTCGCGGGCGCGATGGCGGCGGCGCGCACCGGCCTCGGGCCGCGCTTCTACGGCCGGGTTCCGGTCGCCACCGATCCCCGCTATGCCAGGCCGGGCCAGCCGGACCTGGCATTCGCCATGGAGCCGGTCGAAGGGGCGTTCGCCCACCCGGGCATCGAACCCGGTGATCCCGGTTATGCGGCGGCGGCTGCGGAATCCGCCCAGGCGGCCGGCCGCATCAATGGTCAGACGTTCCGCGATGTCCGCGACTTCGCCGACGCGGTCCTGGACCAGGGGTACGCCTACGGTGGCGCGGGCGGGGGCGAGGTGCAGGGCCTGGTCGGGCCGGGTGGTCGATGGAAGCCGATCGATTTCCAGGGGCTCAGCCCGTTGCCGACTGATCCGACGCTGCGCGCCGAAGCGCTCACCGAGCACGCCATGTGGGTGCAGGACGAGATCAACAACTTGCAGAAGGCCCGCGACGACCACAACGGCTTCGCGGACGAGGATCCGACCGACCCCGGGCGCTGACGGACCCCGATCGATCCTGCCGTTGCGCTCGCACGGGTGGGACCGCAGGCGCACTTTCGACGTACGGAGCGCGAGAGTCTTTTCACTCTTCCCGATGTGCTGGGCGCCGGCAGCTGAGTACCCGTCATTATCCCTTCGGAGTCAGGCCGAGAGTGCTTGCAACACAAAAGATCAAGACTATTTAAATGCATGAGAATGCATCCCAGGTAATTGCAACGCCATTGCTTACGATGAAGGGAGTGGAAGCGAATTGAGCTGGTGGGTCGATGCGGGGTCGATGCGGGTCTATGGCGGCGCGCTGATCATCCACCGGAAGTCGCGGTGACGCGCGGATCAGCAGGGCGAAATTTCTTGGGCCGGCGCCCGGGGTCGGTAGCAACCCCTGACGAAATCGCGGAAGCGACCGAGAAGCGACCCCTCCGGGCCCAATGTTCACTCGTCCGTGCATTTTGTCACTCGTCGATCTGAAATATGATATCGGTGAGCAGCTTTCTCGATCTACTCGCCAGGCATTCGGGGGATAACCTGGTCGAGCACCACTCCGCGTCACAACATTCAGTCCGTCCGGCTCCTCGAGATGCCTCGGGATGTCACAGTCGCGGACCAACGAGATCAGGAGCGCACCATGGCGCGGTCGACAGCACCCCCGGCCGGCCCCGGACGTGCCGGCGATCGGCCGCCAACCCCGATCTCAACGCTCACATCGATCGGCACGCGCGGAATTGCCACTTCCGCGACGGACGGCAGGCGATTCTGATGTCGTCCCCGCACAGTCGACAGTTCGGAACGAGCTATGCCACCACGGCACGCAAGGGCCTGCTGTTTGCGGCCGGCACGTTCCGGCGCCGGGTCGATCGCTCATTCCCCGATCGGCAGTCCCCGCAAGTGCACGAAACCACGCTGCCTTATCCGGTCCCGACTTCCGTGTGGGCGTGGTCGGTGAACGCGACCGGGATCTTCACGGCGTCAAGCTCCGCCAGCACCGAGATGATCGGCTATTCGCCGGCGGACCTGATCGGACAGAATGTCACTCTGGTTCTGGACGCCGCTGAACTCCGACGCGCCTACGCCGTCACCGAGGCACTGGGCGGCGCCGGTGCCAGCTGGCGTGGCATTTTCGTCGAGGCTCATCACCGCAACGGAACAATGGTGTGGCTGCAGACCACCGCCAAGCCTCGGTACTCCACCAATGGTGACATTGTCGGCTGCGACGGCACGACGAGATTGGTCGGACCGGATGCGGACAGCGTCGCAGAGCACCACCGCATCACCCAGCGAATCAGGTCGGTGTTGACCGACCGTTCCCTGCGGACGGCATTCCAGCCCATTGTCGGTTTGGCGGCCAAGAGCGTGATCGGTGTAGAAGCCCTCTCCCGGTTCCGTACCGACCCCGAGCGGATCCCCGACGAATGGTTCGCGCAGGCCGCGTCGGTCGGGCTGGGGACGCGGCTGGAGCTGTTGGCGATCGACACGGCCTTGACCGCGGCCGAAGCGCTGCCCGAGCACCTGTACATCTCGGTCAACGCATCGCCGACGACGTGCTTGGACCCCAGGCTGATCGACGTGATCGCACTGAGCGCCGTCGGGCCAGGTCGGGTGGTCCTGGAATTGACCGAGCACGACGCCGTCGCCGATTACGACGAGTTGGAGCGAACCCTGGGCAACTTGCGCCGCATGGGCGTCAAGGTCGCCGTCGACGATGCCGGATCGGGATTCGCTTCGTTCCAACACATCCTGAGACTGCGGCCTGATTTCATCAAGCTGGACCGGTCGATCGTCACGAACCTCGACGGCAGTCCGGCGGCCCGGGCGCTCTGCGCCGCAGTGACTGCATTTGCCGGCAGGATCGGCGCTCAGGTGATCGCCGAGGGCATCGAAACCCCCGCGGAACTGTGTGCGGTCACCGAACTCGGAATGAGCGCCGGGCAGGGCTTCTACCTCGGGCGACCGTCGCTGTTGCCGACCGAATGGGCTCGCTGGCATTCCGCCGTCAAGGCCACGCAACAGGTGCAACTGGCCATTTCTGTCCTGAGTAGCGGGCCCGCACTCGACGTCGGGACGCGTACATCGGCAAACACCACCGGCCCGATCGTCTCAAGCGGCATCGCAGGCACGTCCGCCGGGACCACATTGCAGGACGCCGGACTTGCCGACGCGGTCTTTGCGGCGCTTCCGGACGCCACCGCCGTCCTCGACCGCAGCGGCAGGATCGTCGCCGTCAACCGAGCCTGGCAGATGTTCGCTGCCGACAACGGCGGGACGCCGGCGACGACCGGAGTCGGGGTCAGCTATCTTCAGGTGTGCGAACGCGCGGCGGAAATGGGCGGCGCGGATGCGGCAGCGGTGGCGACGGGCCTGAGGGCCGTGCTGTGCGGATCGGTCAAGCAGAGCAACCGCGAATACTCGTGTGATTCACCGTCGGTGAACCGCTGGTTCGTCTCGAGAATCACGGCCATCGAGGCACCGTCCGGCGGCGCCGTTGTCTCCCACATCAACATCAACAGGCGCCGGCGTGCCGAACTGGAGAATCAGCAACAGGCGTTGCACGACCCACTGACAGGGATGGCGAACCGGGTCCTGTTCACCAAACGACTCGCAGCCGCCCTGGACGCGCGACCTGGATGCCAGATCCGCCCCGACGTCGGAGTCATCTTTGTCGAGATCGCTGCCCTGGCCGAGGTGAACAGGACCGACGGTTACGCGGCTGCCGATGAAATGCTCATGGAGACGGCGAGCCGGATTCACGGCCAGTTGAATCAACGGGACACTCTGGCCCGGCTCGGCGCCGGCAGGTTCGCTGTGTGTGTCACCCGGACCAACGCCAGACATCTGCAACGGCTGGCCAACAGCATCGCGCAGACGCTGGCCGGGACGCACACGATCCACGGTCACCAGGTGGGGTCGGGCGCCACCATCGGCACCTACCTCGCGGGCCAGCAGGACACGGCTTCACCATCCCTGCAGGCCGCGGAACAGGCGATGTACGCCGTCCGGCACGCCCTGCCGAGGGCGATCCCCGCATGAATTCCGGTCTCGACGGCGAGGCGCACTGCGACGGAACCTGTCAGTCGGTGTTCGACCGGCGAAGGTGCCGACCGAGAAGAACCAGACCGACACCCAGCAGCACCGTCACCGTGATCAGCAACGTGGCGCCGACGTTGAAACCGGCACCGGTGCTGGCCAGAGTCGTCGCTGTATCGGCCGTACCAGCCGCTGCGCCGGGCGCCGGCGCAGCGTCGACCGTCACGACCGGCGGCGCCGGGTAGGCCGGCGCGGCCAGTGTCGTCGCTGTATCGGCCGTACCCGCCGCCGCGCCGGCCGCCGGGCGGCGGTGACCGTCACGACCGGCGGCGCCGGGTAGGGCGGCGCGGCCAGTGCCGAGGCGCAACAAACCAATAGTCAGGCGAGCGCAAGGGTCAGTACGGTCAGCAGTCTTCGAAACATGTAGGACACCCGTCATCAGCTTCGGAAGCGACGAGACGAGGTCCCCCCTCGCCATGGATCCGCAGGATAGCAGATTCGGGCGAATCGCCCATAGCTATCGATACGGTAACGTGGGCGATCTTCTCCACGAGCCGGCTCCCGAGGATCAATCTGTGAACCGCGCGGTTGGTTCTCGGCCAATCCGCGGCGCCGATCAGATTGGTCATGTCACATCCGATTTCTGTTCTGTCGAGGTTCGGGGTGTCTACGGTTGAGATGAGTGTCGACGAGCGTTCGGCCGCAATACCCGTTTCGGGCGGTGCGGCGATCGCCATCCAGGGGTGAGGTCGGCCATATGGACCACATGGAACAGCACGGGCCCGAATTGAGGGTGTTCGTGGTCGACGACCACGAGGTGGTTCGCCGCGGCGTCAGGGACATGTTGAACGCCGTCGACGGGATTGCGGTGGTCGGCGAGGCCTCCACGGTGGCGGAAGCGCTCGCCCGGGTGCCGGCCTCGCGCCCCGATGTGGCGGTGCTGGACGTCCGACTGCCCGACGGCAGTGGGGTCGAGCTGTGCCGCGAGCTGCGCTCCCGGCTGCCCGAGCTGGCGTGCCTGATGCTGACCTCCTATCCGGACGAGCGAGCGATGCTGGACGCGTTCTTGGCCGGCGCCGCCGGGTTTGTGATCAAGGACATCACGGGATTGGATCTGGTGGCCGCGGTCCGCACCGTGGGCGCGGGCAGCTCGCTGCTGGATCCGCAGGCCGCGGCCGTGCTGTTCGCTCAGTTGCGGTCGGCCATGCCCGCCGTCGACCCGTTGGCGGGGCTGACCGACGGCGAACGGACAACCCTCGACCTGATCGGTGAGGGATTGACCAATCGTCAGATCGCCGGGCGGATGTTCGTGGCCGAGAAGACCGTGAAGAACAACGTGTCCCACCTGCTGGCGAAGTTGCACATGACCAGCCGGACACAAATCGCGGTCCGCGCCACCGAGATCCGCGAACACCGCCGCAGCAGCGACACAGCCTCGACATCCTGATCCAGGCCGCGCCGGCCAGCACCCGACGTGCGCCGCCTACGGCAAGGGCGCGGTCCGGACAACGTGCGTGCCGCCCGTACCGGGTTGGTCGACGGTGAAGGTTCCGGCCATGGTGGTGGCGCACTCCAGTAGCCGCTTCGTCCGATTCTCGGAGCCGACCGTTACTCCAGGAAATTCCGTGTCCCCCACCGCTCATCGCGGACCCCAGCTTTCCGGGCAACCGCGTCGAAAGCGAACATGGGCCATCACAGGATTGCGGTCCCAACAGCATTTCCCGCAATTCGTTGTCGGCGTCTGTCATCGCCCGTTCGGGGGGCGGTGGCAGCTCAGCTGCTGGCCCAGCCACCGCCTACAACCCGGCAGGAGGGTGCGCGCCGTGCGGCTCGACGTGCGTCTGCACGCCGGTGTTCGGCAATGCGGTGGCAATTCTTCTTTCGACGACGTCCGCAACAGCATGTCCTCGTTGCACGGTCCACTCCCCAGGGACCAGAACGGTCAATGACACGAAGCGGTCCCGACCCGAGGCCCGGGTCCGCACCTCGGCGAAATCCACGTCGGCCGTGCGCATGTGGTCCAGCACTCTGCCCACTTCGGCGACATCCTCAGCGGGGAGCGCCGCGTCGAGCAGTGCGGTGACGGACTGGGACACCAGCCGGAATCCGGTGAGGAGAATGTTGACCCCGACAATTGCTGCCACGACGGGGTCCAACCGCTCCCAGCCGGTCAACGCCACCAGCAGCACTCCGACGATCACGCCGACGGACGTCCACACATCGGTGAGCAGGTGCTTGCCGTCGGCGGTCAGGGTCACCGAACGGTGTGCCCGTCCGGCGCGGACCAGCAGCAGGCCGACCGCGCCGTTCACCGCAGACGCCACCGCTGAAATCGCCAGCCCGAGGCCCACGCTCTCCAGCGGAACAGGATTCAGGAACCGTTGCACCGCACTGACCAGGATCACTCCGGCCGCAACGAAGATCATCAGGCCCTCGATGCCCGCCGAGAAATACTCCGCCTTGCCGTGGCCGTAGTGGTGGCCCTCGTCGGCGGGCCGCGCAGCGACAGTGAGTGCGATCAACGCCACGATGGCGGCGACCAGGTTGACCAGCGACTCGGCCGCATCCGACAGCAGGCCGACGGACCCGGTGACCCGGTAGGCACCGAACTTCAACCCGATCGTGACCAGAGCCGCCGCTATCGATAGCCATGCGTACCCGGTCAGTCGCGGCCCGACTCCCTCGACTTCCTCCCCGACCTGCGGGAAAGGGATCTTCTTCATTCACCGAGACTGACAGGTCTGCGTCACCCGCGCCCTGGCTCGGCGACCGATCGGGCTGTGGGGTCGGCCATGGCCGCAGCGGCGGTGAGTTACGCTCCGCCAGCAGCCGCGGCGGTGCCGAAGAGCAGCAGGAGAGCCGCGCACGGAGGAAGGAAACCGGATCGACCATGCGGGCCACGGTTCTCGACGTTCTGGCGGAGCGCCGCGCTCACGGCAGTACGCCGGGCGTTCGGAAGGATGACCATCGGGTCGCCCTGGTGATCGAGGGCGGCGGTAGTCGGGCGGCATATTCCACCGGCATGATCGGCGTCATCCACGAACGCGGCCTCGCCGAATGCTTCGACGCCGTCTACGGGTCATCCGCCGGCGCGTTGAACGGCGCCTGGCTGCTCTGCGGCCGGGCCCCGGAGGCGATGGCCGGATGGACAGCGCCCGGGGTGATGCGCAGGGTGATGGACTCCCGCCGCGTGGTGCGCGGCCGCCCGGTCGTGGACCTCGATTTCCTGATCAACGTCCTCTACACCCACCTACTGCCGATCGACTTCGCCGCCGTACTGGCCAACCCGGTCAGCCTGCACCCGCTCGGCACCGACGCGGCGGACGGCCGCCCAGTGGATCTGGCCGCACTGATCCGGGACGTCCGTACGCTGAAGGACGCCCTACGGGCCACCTCCTGCCTGCCCGTGATGGCCGGTCCGCCGGTCGAGCTCGACGGGGGCCGACGATTCCTGGACGGCGGCGTCGCCGAACCCGTTCCGATCCGCACGGCGCTGGGTGACGGAGCCACCCACGCCCTGATCTTGCGCACCCGGCGCCTCGACGAACAGTCGGAACCTCCGGGAGCCCTTGCCGGCCGGGTGACGAGCCGGTGGTTCCGCAGGCACGCGCCCGGCGCGCTTCCCTCCTGGGACTCGCGGCCCGCACGAACGCTGGAAGCCGAGCGGTTTCTGGCCGACCTGCCCACCGTGCTGCAGATCCGTCCTCCGCTCGGATCGCCGTCGGTCTCCCGGATCGCGACCGATCCGGCGCTGCTGGGATCGGCGGTGGCGATCGGCCATGCGGCCGCGGCCATCGTGCTCAAGCAGGCCAGCAGCACCGACCCGCGAGCACGTCGCTCAGCACCTGAAAAACCCGCCGCGCTACCTGGTCGTTCCCGGCTGCGGTGAGCGACCGAACCGCCGTGGGCACGTGAGCCCCAGCCGCTCCCCCGTCGCGAAGGTCGCCCGCACGATTCCGCGTACTGCCAAAGTGTGCGCATGACGGCGGTTGAGGACGTACTACGACGGCACGGTTACTCCGTGTCGGAACAGACCCTCGCTGCCCAGCTCGACGCATTGCTGTCCCTATCGGACGGGGACAGCTTCGGGATCGACATGTCCTTCGCGGATGCCGTCTACCTCGCCCGATTCTCCGGCGTTCACGCCGCTTCCGACGCTGAGCTGGCGGCGATGGACGCACGGTCCGCGGCCCGAGCGACTGCGGAGGCCGGCCGTGGACTGAGCCGCAACGATGTCGCTGGCCTGCTGGCGATCGACCCGTCCCGGGTTTCCCATCAGATTGCTGCCGGCCGGCTCTACAGCTACCCGGGAAGCCAGGGACGGCCGGTGTTCCCGGATTGGCAGTTCCTTGCGGTCACCGATGAGCAGGACGCATCCCATCCAGCCCCGAAGGCTTCGGTCATCCCACATCTCGCCGAGGTGATCGCCGCGCTCCCCGCCGGCTCGCACCCAGTCGCGGTCCGAACCTTCATCACCACCTCCAGCCCCGACCTGTCGGTGCACGGAAATGCGCTGTCACCACGTGATTGGCTCGGCGGGGGTGGAGACCCCGCCGCCGTTGTCGCCCTGGCCGTCACCCGGGCGAACAGGTGTGACGGCAAGACTGCCACCCCAGCCGCCCGCCGATCTTGACGTCCGCAAGCCGTCCTGGCGCACCTGGCCGACCACGGACCCGTTATGGCAGGTGGCGAACACCGGCGGCTCCTTCGCCGCCCGGTTTGCGGTCATGCGCGCCTACGGCCCCCTCGCCTCGGCCCGGTTCGATCCGCACCCACCACCCCCAGCCGAACATCCCACCGAGCGAATCCTCTACGCCGCAATCGATCTGGTCACCGCCCTCGCACAGCGCTTCCAGAACGGCCGGGAAATACGGTGCAGGCAAACAACAGAACCCGTCGACTACTCATGGATGCCGACGAGGCCACTCCGGCTGATCGACGTCACCGACCTGTCCGCGCTCCGCCTCGGTGCGTCCCAGTTGCCGAGCACCGGCCCCCAACGACACACCCGCACCTGGGCAGTCGCGATCCGCCGAACGTGGCCCGCCGCCGACGGTCTGCTGTACCAATCGACCATGGCAGGCCGAGAATGCGGCGCTCTGGGCGCCCGCCGCCGATAGTTTCCCGCCGCGCCCGGCCTTCGCCACCTTGCTGTCGGACCCTGCTCCCGCCTGGATCCGAACACTGCGCAACACCGCCGCCCAGATCCACTACGACTTCTACCGCTGACCCTGTGCACGGGTGGCGGTGAGACCGGTCATGACCGACCCATTCACGACAGCGATTCGGGAAGGCGCCGAAAGAATTCGGCTGCCAGGGAAGCAGGGGCGGCCGGCCCTGGCCGCCCCGGCCGCTGTGGGCTAGGGTCGCGGACGACGCGGGGTGCCGACGCCCAACCGGGCGGTGGCTGAGAAGACACCCGTCGCACCTGATCTAGTTCGTACTAGCGAAGGGAACGTCGAAGCAATGAAAGCGCGGAAAGCACGGTATGGCCGGTGGAACAGCCGATGAGTAGCACGCCAGATGTCCAGCCCGCCGATTGCGCCGATGCGCTGCAGGCACTGCGCGACGAGGCGCCGTTGGTGCAGTGCCTGACGAACGTGGTGGTGACCCAGTGGACCGCCAACGTGCTGCTGGCCGCGGGCGCCGCCCCAGCCATGGTGGACAACCCCGAGGAATCCGGGCCGTTCGCTGCGATAGCCGGTGGAGTGCTGATCAACCTGGGCACCCCGTACGCCGAGACCGTGCTCGCGATGGAACGGGCGGTGACGTCCGCGACCCAGGCGGGCACGCCATGGGTGCTGGATCCGGTGGCCGCCGGCGCGCTGGCCTGGCGCACGGATATCGCCGGCAAACTCCTGGCGCAATCGCCGACGGTGTTGCGCGGCAACGCCTCCGAGGTGATGGCGTTGACCGGCGGGGCGGGCGGCAAGGGTGTGGAGTCGGTGGACACCCCGGAAGCCGCGCTGGCCGCGGCACGGGTACTGGCCGATACGCACGGCACGGTGGTGGCGGTCAGCGGGCCGGTCGACCATCTCACCGACGGCGACCGGGTGGTGCGGGTGGGCAACGGCCATCCCCTGCTCACCCGGGTGACCGGCGTGGGGTGTGCGTTGGGCGCGTTGATGGCCGGCTTCGCAGCCGTGGTGGATGACCCGTTGGTCGCGGCCGTCGCCGCCACCGCCTTGCTCACCGTCTGCGCGGACTCGGCCGCGGCCGGATCCCGTGGCCCTGGGTCCTTCGCCGTGGCGTTGCTGGACGAGTTGTCCGGGATCACCCCCACCGACCTGGCGACCAGGGTGCTGTTGAGTTGATCATGACCCGGCGCGCCGTCGATCTCTCGTTGTATCTGGTCACCGACACCCGCCTGTGCGGCGCTGCCGGGGTCGCGGCGACCGTGGCCGCAGCGGTGCGCGGCGGAGCCAGCGCGGTGCAGATGCGCGATCCGGATGCCGGTGACGAGGAGTTCGTGCTGTTGGGGCGGGCCGTCGCAGAGGCGTTGCGAGGTTTGGACATTCCGCTGATCGTCAACGACCGGGTCCACCTGGTGGCGGTTATCGGGGCCGACGGCGCGCACATCGGGCAGCACGACCTCGACCCGCGCAGCGCCAGGGAACTGCTCGGACCCGATGCGGTGCTGGGCCTTTCGGTGCAGACCGTCGACCAGGTCGCCGTCGCCCGGTACGAAAGCCTTGATCTCATCGACTATCTCGGCGTCGGACCAGTCTGGCCGCAGGCGACCAAACCGGATGCAGCCGCACCGTCCGGGGTCGATCGGCTGCTGGACATCACCGCGGTCAGCCCGTGGCCGTGTGTGGCCATCGGCGGCGTCGACGCCGACCGGGCCGCCTTGGCCAGGCGCCACGGCGCCGCGGGCGTCGCGGTGGTCAGCGCGATCTGCGGCCGGCCCGACGTCACGGCGGCCACCCGCCGGATCCGTGCCGCCTGGGATCGGGCAGGCGAAACATGAGCGAGGCCAGCCAGAACCAGCGGCGTCCCCCGGTCGCGTTGACCATCGCCGGCAGCGATCCGTCCGGTGGCGCCGGCATCCAGGCAGACCTGAAGACGTTCTCGGCTTTGGGTGCCTACGGCACCGCGGTGATCACCGCGCTGACCGCTCAGAACACCCAGGGTGTGACCGGAATCCACCTGGTACCCGCCGATTTCGTGACCCAGCAGCTCGACACCCTGGTGGCCGACGTACGGATCGACGCCATCAAGATCGGCATGCTGGCGACCCGCGAGCTGGCCGATGCGGTTGCCGTCTTTCTGCGCGAGAATCCTTCTGATGTCGTTGTTCTCGATCCGGTGATGGTGGCCACCAGCGGCGATCGGCTGCTCGCTCGGGACGCGGTCGAGGCGATACGGCGGCTGCTGCCACTCGCGTCACTGATCACCCCGAACCTGGACGAGGCCGCCGACCTGGTGCGAGCCGACCGGGCCGTGGACGTCACCGGCATGCTCGAGCAGGGCAGGCAACTACTCGCGCTCGGCGCCCGGCGGGTTCTGATCAAGGGCGGTCACCTGCCCGAGACCTCCGCCGCCATCGATGTTTTCGTCACCCCCGAGCTGGAACAGGTGCTCTCCACGCCGCGGATCAGCACCTCGAGCACGCACGGCACCGGATGCACCCTGTCCTCCGCCATCGCCGCGCTGCGGCCGCAGCGCGGTAGCTGGCTGGAGGCGGTCACCGACGCGAAGCACTGGTTGAGCGCGGCGATCGCCGCGGCGCCGGTGCTGGAGGTGGGGCATGGGCACGGGCCGGTGCACCACTTCCATCAACTTTGGGCACCCGGTACCGCCCCGTCACGAGCGGGCGCCGGAGTAGCCGCGAACGGCAGCGCGATCAGCACCGCCACCAAGAACGACGTGAGTGATGCCGACAGCCACGGATGACCGGCGGTGTGCAGCCATTGCGCCGCACTCGTCCAGGCATCGGACCAGCCGGGGATAGCACCAGGGTTGATCAGTTGGTAGGCAACGAAACCCGCGCCCCAGGCCAGCAACATCCCCGGACGCAACGGCGCATCGGTCGCGGTGTTCCACCCGACGCCGCGCGTCCGGAGCCACGCCGCGAGCAGCGCACCGGACAGCGGGATGAACACCGCACCGATCAGATAGAGGAAGTTGGTGTACTGGCTGATGTCGATGGTCAGCGCCACCGCGATGGCCAACGCGCCGATCGCCGACGTCAGGATCCGGCGGTCCCAGCGCGGCGCCATGTTCTGGATCGAGACCGCGGTCGAATAGACGTTGGCGAAACTCTGGTCGGTTTCCCTGAGCACCAGCACCGCGAAGGCCGCCGTGCCCAGCGGGACGGCAAGGAACAAGTCGAAGACCTGGTCCGGGTTTTGGCCCACCTGGGTGAGTGCGACGACCCCGAGCAGCAGGCAGGCGATCTGGGTCGCGCCGTACCCGAGGAATCCACCGGCGAAGGCGGCCCGGGGTGTCCTGGAGTGGCGGGAGTAGTCGGCGCCGAGCGGCACCCAGGAAATCGTCAGCGCCACCGCAGCGTCCACGGCCAGCCAGAAACCGCTCCACGAACCGTCGATGGTCGGCACGGGATTACGGAGCAGCCCGACGGCCAGCACCACCATCGCGATGACCACCAGCACGGACACGTACTTGCGCAATACCCGGATCGATCCCAACGGCCGGATGGTCAGCGCGGTGGTGACGCCGCCGGCCAGCAGGATGCAGGCCCAGCGCGGCAGGCGACCGCCGGTCAGCGCCTCCAGCCCGGCGGAGATGACCAGCAACTCGAACACCGCCCAGCCCAGGCACTGCACGATGTTCAACACGGTCGGCAGCACCGAGGCCTTGGCGCCCAGCAGTCCTCGCAGCAACACCATGGCCGGTGCCCCGGTCTTCGCGCCGAGCACGAGGGAGACGCCCAGGATCACGCCGCCCAGCGCCGATCCCACGACGATCGCCGTCACCGCTGCGGGCAGGCTCAACGGATCGGCACCGATCGGTGTCAGGATCGACAGCGCCCCCGCGAAGCCCAGCAGGCTGACGCCCAGGTTGCCCCAGAAGCCGAGCTGGTCGAGCAGACCCAGGGTGCGTGGAGCGGGTTCGATCAATGTTCGTGGCGCCTCGGCGGGCCCCCCAGAAGACGACGCTGAAGAGGATGACGCCGAGGAGGATGACTCTGCGTGCGTGGGCAACGACCCGGACATGGCGGACTGCCTCTCCCTTCGCCGGTACGAACCGGATCAGGTTCAAGCGGTCGGCGGCCCACCGTGCGCGACGCGAATCGCGACCAGTGTCCGCCCTCTCAGCCCGGTGGGCTCCCGCGGGGACACGGTCAACTGTAGTCGGACGCCAGGTGATCCAATTGTGCGGCGATGGAGATTCCGGCGAACAGCTCGAACCCCTGGCCATCGGGGCGCCGCCAGCCCAGTACTGCCTGCGCCAGGCCGACTTCGGCTGCTCGCATCGCCGCGTCCGGATCGTGGCCGGCACCCAGCTCGCCGGCCAGCGTTCGGGCAAGCGGCAGGTGGCGCTGGTACATCGCGGCAGCGCAGACGTCAGCCTCTGCTGGCCCTGCTCCGCCCTGGCCCGTTCCAGCGCCAGCCAGGCAACCCCCGTCGATGCAGGGTCATTGATTTCGTCGGGACCCCGGTCCGGTTCTGACGTCACCACCGGGCACCGCCGACGTCGGTTCCGGGACCGGTCAGCGGCCGTGGGACGGTCGGCGCAGCCGACAAATGCCAGGGAACCAGAGAAATGGGACGCCTCTTCTCCGCCAGTGCTCCGGGAGAGCGGGAGCCACTTCGGGGCACCCCACGTTGGGCCGTACGCCTGAACTAATCGGGCGTTCTCACGCAACCGCTTCCGACTCTGCCACGTTCAGGGGGCCTTGTCACCCTGCTCCCGACATCGGTGACAGTGGGTGATGGCCGGTCCCGGCTCGTTGCCGTCTGTAGGGAATCGTGACCCGATTGCGCCCGCCAAAGGCGGCCACGCCGCACGCCCCCGATGGGTGCGGCGTGGCCGATCCCGCAGGTGAACGGGCTCGCTGCGGGCCTACGGGTGCAGCCCGCGCCAGGTCTCGGCGCTGGAGGAACCGTCGGGCTGTCGCGCGTCCGACGACGTGCTCCAGCGCAGCGTGCCTGCCTGGCGTCGCCAACGGTCGCGGCGCTCCTCGTAGGTCAAGGCCCTTGCCTCGACGGGCGTCGAAGCCTTGGCCGATGGGGACGGCCGGAGTTCGCTGGCACTCACGGTCGCTGACCTGTGAGGTGGCGCCTGCGCTGATTCCTGCGCACATGCGTCCGGGTGCGGTGCTGCCGGACGTTGGCTCCCGCTGGTCGGGCCACTGCTCATCGCTGTCTCCCTCGACCCTCACACCCGCCGCGTCACGATCGCGACTGTCCTCGCGAGTGGTGGGAGGGGCCGGAATTGGTAGGTCGGTCCGGGCTGCCGGACCAAACGAGTGACGGTGGTCCTGAGCGGGAGGTGTCTCTCAGTGCGCGGCGAGCGGCGGCGTCACTGATCCCAGGCGGCTGTTGCAGTCAGCACGACTAGAACACCGCCCGATTGGTGATCTGTCAAGAGCCTGTGGGTCCAGTGACCATCTCGGGCGATCAGTGTGCCCTCGCTTGTCAGCCCTCTGTCGGCCATTTGCTCGGGATTGGCGGCCAGCGCCCTGAGCAATTCCGGCGACATCCGGCGCGCGTCCGGATCGGCCCGAGTGGTTCTCGTCCGGGTGCGGGTCCGGATGCAGGATGGCCTGGCTTGGGGTCCTTCCGATCGGGCGGCACATAGTGTGCACAAGATCCCGGTCGGGCGCTGCTAGAGGTCAACGGCCGAGGAGAGGACCGGCTCGGTCAACGCTCACCCTGAGCGTAACCGGCGCTGTGCGGTCCGGGCCGGTTCCGTCACCGGGAGCCCGGTCGACCATCCGGTCCACCTCCCACACCGGACCTAGAATGGGGCCGCCCAGCTCAAGTCGCTCAGTATCAGGAGGGATCGACGGATGACCGTCCCGGATCCCGTGCTGTCGGCGTTCGCCGGGCCAGGTGAGTTGCGCGCGCTGTTCCGGGAGAAGGACTGGTCGGCGACACCCCTGGGTGATCCGCACGGCTGGTCGCCGGTGCTGCGGACCATGGTGCAGAACTGCCTGAACTCCGGGTTCCCGATCCTGATCCATTGGGGACCTGAGCTGGTCGCCCTGTACAACGACGCATACGCGGCAGCGATCGGCGGCAAGCACCCGGCCGCCCTGGGCGCACCGGCCCGGAGCACCTGGGCGGAGGCGTGGGACCGGGTCGGCGGCCGCATGCACCAGGTCACCCAGGAGGGCCGGACTGCGTGCCGACGACGAGCAATTGCTCATGGAGCGCAACGGGTACCCCGAGGACGTCTACTTCACCTACTCGCACAGCCCGATCGTCGATGTCGACGGCAGCACGGCCGGCATGTTGACCGTGTCGACGGAAACCACCGCCAAGGTGCTGTACGAGCGCCGGATGCGGGTGGTGCGCGAGCTCGGCGGGTTGTCGATCGCGGAGGCGGGCCGGACGTCCGAGACCTGCCGGGCGGCGTTGCAGGTGCTGCGGACCGCCCGCGAGACAATGCCATTTGCGGTCGCGTTTCTCCGCGAGGAGGATGGCGCCACCCGCCGCGTCGCCGACTATGGGTTGGCGCCGATGCCTGCCTGCCGGGGATCACCGAGACGGGTCCGGAATCGCCCGCCGGCGTCGTCGACCGGGTGATCGCGACCGGCCACACCGAGGAAGTCACCGGCCTGCGCGAGTTCCCCGACGCGCTGCTGCCCGGGCCGTTGGGCCCGTCGACCCCGGATACGGCAGTGGTCGTGCCGTTGACGATCAGTGGACGTGCCGGGCCGATCGGCGCGCTGGTGCTCGGAGTGAACCCGTACCGCAGGCTCGACGGCGAGTATCGGTCGTTCTTCACGCTGATCGGCCGGCAGATCAGCGTGGCCCTCACCGACACCGTCGCCTACGAGGGCGAGCGGGTCCGCGCGCAACTGCTGGCTGATCTCGACCGCGCGAAGATGGAGTTCTTCCAGAACGTCAGTCACGAACTGCGCACCCCGCTGACGTTGTTGCTGGCGCCGCTGCAGGATCTCCTTGCCGCCGCCGGAAACCAGGATTCGCCGGAACGCGACGACCTCGAGGCTGCAGTGCGGGCGGCGCAGCGATTGCGGGGGATGGTGGATGCGCTGCTGGACTTCGCCGGCGCCGAGGCCGGCACCTTGAACCCGGATCGACAGCCCACCGATCTGGCCGGGCTGACGGCCGACGTGGCCAGCATGTTCCGTTCGACGGCAGAACACGCCGGGCTGGAATTCACCGTCGATCTTCCGCCGTCCCCGGTGACCGCGCGGGTGGACCGGGCGATGTGGACCACGATCGTCACGAACTTGCTGTCCAACGCGGTGAAGTACACCCAGCAGGGCGCCGTCAGGATCCGCTTGGACACGGCGGACGGGCAGGCTGTGTTGGTGGTCAGCGACACCGGATCCGGAATTTCCCCCGATCAGCAGCAGCGGGTTTTCGAACGCTTCTACCGCGCCGGAGCCGAGGCCACAGAAGGTGTCGGCATCGGTCTGGCATTGGTTGCCGACCTCGTCCATGCGCACCTCGGGCAGATCGACCTCGTCAGTACCAACGGAAATGGCACCATGTTCACGGTGACCGTGCCGCTGGCGGTTGACGCCGGGCGCGACGTCGCCGAACAGTCGGGCACCACCGACGACGGTGCGGCGCTCCCCCGGGTACTGCTGGTGGAGGACGACAGCGATCTGCGTGCTTACCTGACGCGCCTGCTGACCTCCGACGGCTGGTCGGTCCGGGGCGTCCCGGACGCCGAGACAGCCCTTGCCGCCATGGATCTGACGGACGGCGCGGTGGATCTGGTGATCACCGACGTGATGCTGCCCGGACGTAGCGGGCTGCACCTCGTCGAGCAGCTGCGGCATTCCTCCCGCAACGACCGTCTGCCGATCATCGTGTTGACCGCACGTCACGGCACGGCGGCGACATCGGAGGGCCTGGCGGCCGGTGCCGACGACTACATCACCAAGCCGTTCTCGTCCCAGGAACTGCTCGCCAGGGTGCGCGCCAACCACGAACTGGCCAAGCTGCGGCAGAGCGCGGTCGACGAGGCCGAAGAACGCGCCAGCCAGATCCGCAACGCACTGGACAGCAACCGGATGATCGGCACCGCTGTCGGCATCGTGATGGCGAAATACCGGTTGACCGCCACTCAGGGATTCCGGCTGCTCGTCACTGCCAGCCAGCACAGCAACCGCAAACTCCGCGACCTGGCGGCCGACACGGTGCAGCACCAGAAAATGCCGCTACGCCCCACCGTGACCGACCAGTTGCTGATCAAGGTCGCGGCGGGCCGCAGCTGAGCGTTCCGCTCCTGGGCGCGGTCAGTTTCGCGTGCGGCGCCGCCTTCGCGCTGTCGGGGAGTACCGCGGTGCCGGCGACCTCGACATTGTTCGTCAATGAGCCAACCCCACCGCCGAGCTACACGAGATCGCTACTACAGCAAGACCTTCTCGTTGTTGCCGCCCTCGTAGCGCTCGCCGGTCACCTTCGCTCTGACGAAGCTGATCACCGATGCGACGCGGCCGCCCGGGGTGTCCCAGTACTCGGCGGAATGCCCGTTGAACTTGATCAGCACGATGCTGGGGTCCTCGGGGCCTTGCGGCAACCAGGCCTGCACCCATTGATTCCACAGCTGCTTGGCCTTCGCCGTGTCGTCCACGATTTCGGCGTCGCCGTCCAGCGAAATCCAGCTGTCGTTGGAGGTGAGCGCCACACCGACGTGCAGGTTGGCGGCGATGTGCGCCACTTTCCGCGAGTCCTTCTCCGCGAAGAACCACAGGTCGCCGTCGAACTCGACTTCCTGTTGTGCCATCGGGCGACTCACGAAATGCCCGTCCGGATCGACAGTGGTCAGCATCCCGATGCGAATGTCCTTGGCCAGGTCAGCGACCTTGGCAATCTCCGAATTCGTATCAGTCACGAGGAAGATCCTTTCGTGTCCGTTTCCGAGGACCGCGACTCAGGGGCCACCGCGCGGTCAACCCTGAAATACCCGCGGGGCGGCTGTGTCAATCTCACGGTCAATTCCGAACGTCACATCCCTCGGTGAAGGGGCGACCATCAGGACTTGGGGACAACCTTGACGCAACCGTCGGCCTTGGTCCCTATGCGACAACCCAGGCAACGCGATCTCCGCTGGGCCACCCCTCGCCGGCTCAGCGGCTGCTGCTGTTGTGCTGCACCGGAATCAGCACAACCCGCAGCGGGATCCGGATTCGGCTCGCCCGCGGGAACGGGCGGGCGCCGCGCGCCCGGACACCCCGCTGAGGTCGTGACGCCGACCGGTCAGGAGCGCACGGAATGACGCTTGCCCAGGCTGATCCATAGCAACAGGACGATCACCGCGCCGATGAACGCACCCACGATGCCGGCGGGCTGCAGGAAACCGTCCTGGGCGTCCTTGTGGAACAGCAGGTAACCCAGGAATCCACCGACGAAGGACCCGACGATCCCCAGTACGATCGTCATGACGATCGACATGTCCTGTCTGCCAGGCACAACCAGACGGGCGAGGGCTCCCGCAATGAGGCCGATGACGATGATGCTGACGATGAGACCAAACATGACGTGCCTTCCGACTGGCGAACGTTCCAGACGTCCGACGGCGAGATCGGCCTTGTCCGGCCGACGATCAACGGTTCGCTGACCTAGGCCAACTCAAACACCCCTAGGGCTGGTCCGGTACACCCCTAGGGAGGGTATTGTCGGAGGATGCCGCCGCACGCCCAGGCCCCGATCACCGTCGCATTGGTCGACGACTACGACGTGGTGCTGCTGGGTGTCGCGCAGATGCTCGACCAGTACCGGGACCGGGTGGTCGTCGCGGAGATCGACAGCAACGAGCCCCTGGACGACCCGGTCGACATCGTGCTCTACGACTCTTTCGCGCAGCCGGAATCCGATCACGAGGAGATCCGGGTACTGGTCGAGAACCCGCGGGCGCGGCGAGTGGTGGTCTACACCTGGAACTTTCACCCGGATCTGGTGGACAGCGCCCGCAGGCAGGGCGCACGCGGCTACCTGTCGAAGACGTTGACCGCGCGCGATCTCGTCGCGGCGCTGGAAGCGGTCCACGCCGGTGAGGTCGTGGTGAGCGATCAGCCGCCCCGGGCGCGCAGCACCATTGGGCTGAATTGGCCGGGGCGCGGGGAGGGCTTGACCGACCGGGAATCGGAAATCCTCGCGCTGATCACACAGGGTAAGAACAACGCGGACGTTGCGGCGCTGACGTTCCTCAGCCCGAACACGGTGAAGTCGTACATTCGCAACATCTATCGCAAGATCGATGTCGCCAGCCGCACCCAGGCGGTGCTGTGGGGGGTCAACAACGGCTTCACCCCCGACCACCATCGGATCGACCACTGGCGCGGGGGGCCCTGACCCGATCTCGGCCGCTCGACCCCCCGCCGAGCGGACCCGAGTACCTCAGCGGCGCTTGCGCTTCCGGCGTTGGCTTAGGGGTCCAGGCGTTGAGCCAGGCGTTGGTCACCCTCACCATCGCGGTGCGTGGCACCGGGTCGCGGTCGACCTATACCCGTTCCGGATCGAGATCCGCCGAATCCAGATAGGCCGGATCGGGTCGCCTGGGCTCGTGCCGCCTGCCGCTCGGCAGTATTGCGGACGCCTTGGCCCGGACGAATCCCGCCAGGCCTTGCACGGCAGGGTTGTCCGCCGCCCTGGCAGTCAATCGCTTGATCTGTTCATACCTTTCACGCCCGGCCCTGGCTCCGAGCACGTAGCCCACAGCGATGCCCAGCACCAACCGAACCATGACCTGCGACCTCCTTCGACCGTCACGCCGCGACGGCGAGACTCCTGGTGAACGTTCCCTACTCCCAGGGCCGGCAAACAGCCGTGGTCACCGCCTCACTTCCGGGCAACCGTCCGGCCGGCCGCGCCGGCACAGCCGTGCCCGGACCGACGTCACGTGACTTGCTGGTGATCGAGCTCGGATCGGCGAGCGTCGTGGCCGGGGCCAGCGCCGTTCAATTCGCGATCAGAAACACGCGCAGGGCACGGCCACGAAATTACCGGCGCCCTGGTCGGTGATCGTCCAGACCCGGACGTCCTTGTCGTCCGGCCCCGGATCCTTCTGATGGAACCGGACGGTGGCCGAGACTTGCGCGCCACCACCGATCAGGCGATGAACCTGGCCGTCCTTCAGCACGGTGATTTCGGTGGTTCCCACGAAATCGGTCAGCGCGGCCGGACATTGACCGCCAACCGCGGTGACCGTGTAACTCTGACCGGAACCCACCGGTGGGTCGAAAGTCATATGATCTCCTCGCCTGAGTATCGGCATCGTATCGGCACCGCCTGCATTATCGGTGCAATTGACCGAGCAGCGCCGTCGTCCTTCGGATCACCGATGCCACCCGGCGGCCGAGCCAGCCCCCTTTCCCACTACCCGACCCGGTGCCACCCGTGCCTGTTCGGGGGACAGATCGGCCGCCCATCCGTCGGCGCCGGCCATTCCACGGTGACCATCTGCGCGCCTTCCTCGTCCAGAATGGTCACCGCCCGACGAAATCCGGGTCTCCCACGTTCCACGCGTGCAAGACGGGCCAATCCACGACCGTCACGGCGATGTCCTGTTGGACGGCCCGGAATCGATGACCGACAAGGGCTCACCATCGACTCGCCCGCACGGCGGTCCGACCGATCAAGTCCGATCGACACCTGCAGCTCCGTCATCACCACGCCCATACTTCCGCCGTGACGGCCCTCGGGCTTGTCCGTGAGGGCTGCGCAGCGGGGAAAGAGTTGATGGTCGACGCCGCCGATGTCCCTGGGGCACATCCCTACGGGTGGTACGAGGGGAGTCGCGTGGGCCTCAGGACCGGACCACGCGGTGACCCACCTGTGTCGGCGGTGGGCCGGCCGGGTGCGGATCGCCGGCGACGGATAGCCACCGAAGTGGATGCTCGTCGAACAGATGCCAGAGCGCGGCCGAGTCGGCGGACTCCTGGCTGTCCCATTTCTGCTGCTCATCGCAGAACTGACACGAAAAGGCGAATTCATCCATGTGAGCATTCCTCTCGTGGGTTGCGCGCACACTCGACGGCGAACCGCGGTGACCCACCACTGCTCGAGACCTATTGCTCGGGCGTGGATTGACCTGACCCGGCCGAATACCCGCGGGCGCCGCCCGCGAAGGCGCCGACAGGGCGACGATGTTCGGTGTTCCGAAGCTCGGAGGTTATGTAAGCCCGCAGGAACCGCTCGAATCCCTCAGGGTCCTCCGTTTTCCACCTGAGGACGGCCCTGGCAAGACCGAGTTCCGCGGCGCGTCCGCGGGCATCCGGATCGGTGTCCTCGGCCACGATCGCATCGGCCAGCGGGCGCGCTCGGGGTTGATAGAACCCGAACACCGCGTCCTCGAGATGGGCCTGGCTCAGCGGTTGCTGCTCATTCCGCGCCCTGCACAATGCTTCCCACAGTCGGCGTGCCGCTGCGGACGCCGAGCCGCCCTCGAAGTCCCGCTGCTCAGAGATCGCGTTGACGCCCGACCGGTCCCGCATCCGGGAGCCACCACCGCCCACATCGATGCGGGTCATCGGGCGTCCTGCCAGCCCGGGCCGGACACCAATCTCGGCCGCCATCCACCTCCGGCCGCGAAATCCTGGTCTGAGGGCGGGAGTCGCAGCACTGGCATACCGGGGGCCCTATCCTCCGCGTCGCTTCGGGAGGGCGGCCACCGGGAACTTCCGTGGAGATGCCTGGGTGGTCGCCAAATCCACCATCATGGAATACCGCAGTCACTCATAATCGACGGTACCGATCACTGCCGGTTCTGTCACTGATTGTCCGTTCTATCACCTGGATGCGGAACGCTGCACGATGTCGAGTGCCCGCCAAAGGAGCCATGGAGCAGGGGCCGCGACCCGGGAATGGGCGACGGGTCACCGGTGAGTAGCCCAACGGTGTGATGGATGCGATCACTCTCGGTGAACGCTGAGCGGTGGCGCGGACACCGGTCGACAGCGAGATGCAGTTCCCCATGACGGATGCTGTGCTTCGGTCGAGGTACAGCGATGCCGCGGGTGCACACGAGCAAGGCACGGGTCAGGGTCACGGAACGTGGGCTAGCGTGTTGGCATGACTTCGCCGGTTCCTTTGGATGGTCGGCTGCAAGGAGCCGGTCAGCGGCTTGTCATTGCATTCCTGCAGGGAATCGAACCTCCGCCCGCGGGTCCTCGTGACGTGGTACAGGAACAGGACGCGGTCGACGCGGTCGTGATGGTGCTGGCGACTATTCAGGAGCAACTGCAGGCTTGCCAAATCCGTCCGGAGGTCGGTTCCCGGATGGCGGCGTTGTTGATGCTCGTTCGCGACTTCATTCGACCCCTGCCCGCAGCCGCCACCGCCGACGGTCGCGACCTGTTGACGGCGGATCTTGCCGAGATGGTCGACGTGGTCCGGCTCATCCGTGGTTCGCGGGTGAGTCGGAGCGGTGACGATCACCGTGGCGAGGGGGCGACCGACGAGTAGGCGGATGAGGTTTCGGCGGGCTCACGTTCGTTTGTGGCTTGGTTAAGGTGTGACTCCGCTGTCGGTGATCAGGGTGCGCCAGGGACCGTCGGGGACGTTCTCGGCATCCACGAATCTCCAGTCGACGTGATCGTCCTCGCCGTTGAGGTCCGAAAAGCCCAAGCAGCCGTTGAGCGCTGGGCTGACGTCCATTCCGGCTGAGTTGAATTTGGTGTTCTCGGGTCGTTGGTCGTCAGGTCCGAAGACATAGTCGGCGTCGTTGTACTGACCTGGTCCGGCGTCCTGGATCTGGCCGTAACAGGTCCGTGGTCCGTTGCTGATCTGAACCCACCGGTTCTTCATGTAGGAAAAGGCGGGATCTGTGTCATGGCCGCCGTATCCACGTTCGGCGGCCCACGGGATGACAGCGGCCCGGCGTGCAAACGCCCCAGGGTCGTTGATGTCGTCGAAGGGCAGGTCGAGGTAGAACGGGTTCTCCCGCGGCGTCATCGAGGTGGGGAAGTATCCGTTCTCCGCCGAGCGTGGCTCGGTGGTGCAGTCGCGGTTGATCACGACGCCGTCGCAGCCGCCGTAGTGCGCGGCCCATTGCGAGTCGTAGGTGGAGTACACCTGACTGCCGTCGCTGGCGTTGGGGTCGAAGATCTCGCCAACCCAGAACGTGGTGGCGACGATACCGGTGTGCATCGGGTACGCCGCAGGCAAAGGGTCGGGCGGCTGGGCGCCGGCGGTCGAACACGATGCCAGCAGGACGGTCATCGTCGCCAGCATCATCATTCGGCGGCGCAGCTTCGCCCGGCGCCGGCCGGACGATGCTGAGCCGGTCATGGTCCTGGTGCCCATATCGCCGGGTCCTCCCCTCCGAGTCGCCACAGTTCCACGCCGCCGAGACCGTATTGCTTGGCGAGGTCGAATTTCGCCGCCGCGCTGCGGCCGTTCTCATACCAGACGTCGTGCTGGACTCCGTTGACCGTGTAGGAGAAGTGCGGGGACTGGGCGCCGACGTCCCAGGCTTCGTCGACCTGGTCCTGCGCGGCCAGGGTGATCACCTGCCGCCAGGTCAGGTTGGTGGCGGTGGTCCCGACCCAGTCGTATCCGAAAAGGCCCACTCCGAGAAGGAGTTTGTGAGCCGGGATTTGGGTGATCGAGTATTTGATGACTCGCTCGACCCAGTCGTAGGGGGCGATCGGGCCGCTCGGGCCGGTGCTCCAATGCCAGTCGTAGGCCATCAGACAGACCAGGTCCGCGGCCTTGCCGATCGCGGCGTAGTCCTGGGACTTGTTGCGGGCGTCGTAGCCGGCGTCGTCCTCCTTGACGTGCACCGTGACATACAGGACCTTGCCGATCTGGTGGATCGCCTGGCCGAGTTCGGTCACGAATTCGGAGAAGCTGGAGCGGTCATCGGGGGTCAGGTCTTCGTAGTCGATTTGGATGCCGTCGAGGTTGTTCGACTGGATCAGGGAAATGATCGATTGGATATGGACACCCCGCAGTGTCGGGTCCTTGATCACGGTTGACACGGTCGCCGGATCCCACAGACCGGCCGTGGTGTTGGCCACGGTCGGGACCACCTTGATTCCGAGGTCGTGCAGATGATCGGCCAGCGCCTGCTCGCCGGCCGGTTTCAGATCGGGCTGCAATTGAACGGCACCGTCCGCGGCGACCGCGTACGACCATGGCGAGGCGACCCCGATCTGATGACCGTGAAGGTCCAATGTGGTCCGTGCTTCCTGCTCGTCCCAGTACGGCACGGCCCCCACCACGAGCAGTCCCTGGTCAACGCCCGGAGCGGACGCGCTGGACCGGTCCGGGTTCGCGTTTCCGATGGGCACCCCGAATCCGATCATGATCGCGACCAGCACCCCGACCAACAGCACCAATGGTCCCCGAATCCTCCGGCGCCGGGCCCGCGATTCGACGACGTCGGAAACGCCGTGCTTCACCCCGCCAGCAGCTGATCGGCCAGGCCGGCACTACGCGCGGCAGGCGCGAACACACTGCCCTCCGCGACGTTCACGATGATCTCATCGAGCGTCGTGGTCGGGTCGAAGCCGACAAGCTGGCGCGCCTTGGTGTTGTCCGGCACCCGCCGCCGCATATCCTCATAGCCCTCGCCGTAGGCCTGGTCATAGGGCACCAGGGTGATAGAGCTGTCGCTGTCGAGCACCTGGACGATGCGACGAGCCAGGTCCAGGATCGAGACCTCGAACGATCCGCCCAGGTTGAACGCCTGACCACGGCTGGTGCGGTCTTCCGCGATGGCCACCATCGCCGGCACCACATCACGAACATACGAGAAGCAGCGGGTCTGCCGTCCGTCACCGAACACGGTGAGCGGCTGTCCGCTCAACGCCTGCCCGACGAGATTCGGTACGACCATGCCGTACCTTCCGGTCTGGCGCGGACCGACCGTGTTGAACAACCGCACGATCGACACCTGCAACCCGAACTCGCGCCAGTATGCGTGCGCGAACGCCTCGTCGATACCCTTTGCCGCGGCGTAGGTCCACCGTGATTTCAGCGGCGAACCGAGAATTCGATCCGAGTCCTCCGGCAGGCTGTCCGCGGCGTTCTTGCCGTAGATCTCGCTGGTCGACGCCAACAACAAGGTGCTGCCCTCGGCCAAGCATGCGTCCAGAACCACCTCGGTGCCATGGATGTTGGTCCGCAGACTGTCCAACGGGTGGTCCACGATCAGGTGCACCCCTACGGCGGCCGCCAAGTGGAACACGCGGTCCGCGCCTCGGACAACCCTGTCGACTGCGCGGCGATCCAGAATCGTCCCCTCGAGGAAGGACAGCCGCGGATGATCGATGACGGCCTGCAGATTCTCCAGCCTGCCGGTCGACAGGTTGTCGATGACGGCGACGTCGTCGCCCCGCCCCAACAGGTACTCCACCAAATGACTTCCGATGAAGCCCGCCCCGCCCGTCACTGCAGTTCTCATGAATTTCTTCCTTTTCATTCTCGGATTCCGGCATTGCTGTGGGGATTTCCGCAGCAATGTTGTGCGGTCACGTCCGGTCCAGCGCGCCCCCGGCGCGCTGGACCGGACGTGCTGTCAGCCGCGGGTCAGCTCGGGCGAGACAACGAACGGCGCCAGGGCGACATCCCCTGGGGGAATGCCCGTTTGGGGGCTTCGTCCGCCCTTACCGGGTCGGCTCGGGCCGATGGGTGCGGGGACCGTGTTATGGGTGGTGATCCTGTCGCCCTTGCGCTTGTGCGGTCCGTTGTTGGCCGCCAACGGCGCCGAAAAGGCCGCGGCCTCGAATACCGGTGCCACGACGGCAGCGGAACCCGATCGCAACGCGGCGGGCGCGACAGCAGTGGTGCCGGTCTGGACCATGCTCAGGTCGTCGGTGGTCAGGGTGCCGTTGCTGAACAGGTTCAGCCCGAAACTCAGTGCGGTGGCAGTGGCCGGCAACGCCGGGGTCACCCAGGTCGCCTGGGTGTAGGCGGCGGATGCGGCGAACCATGGGCTGGAGGTCCAGTACTGCCACAACCCGTTGGCGGTGCGGTAGTACAACGCGTACTGGGTAGGAGCCGTGGATTTGTACCACTCGCCGATCGTGTAGGTATTACCCGGTGTCACGGTCGGCGCGCACTCCCCCAGATCGAGACTGGGGACTAGTTTTGCGTCCCCCGAGGAATAGTTCGCCATGGTCAGCTTCACCGCGCTGGTGCCGGTGTGGGCGTCGGTGGTGACCGCCCACGACGGCGTGTTCGTCCCGTATCCGCCGGCCAGGTAACACGCCGGGAGACCGGTCGCAGTATTGAACGTCTCCAGCGACGGATTCTTGATCGCGTTCACGCCGGGCGCGGCCGCCGGCGCCACCGGTCCCGCAACGGCCGGTTTCGTCGTGCCGCCGATCACCGCCCCGACCGTCTTGACGACGGTGCCCTTCGACGCGGCCCGCGGTGCCAACCAGTTGACGAACTGATTGAAGATCGTGGTGGACACCGACGGGGTAACGCACCCGGTGGCAGACACGCAGATGTGGTGGAACGTCAACTGCACCCAGCCACCGTTGTTCTTCGCCTCCGCCTGGGTCACGCTCTTTTGCAGGTCGGCCAACGTCCAGGTGCTTTCCACCTGGTCCGGCGCCTTGGTGAAATACGCATCGGCTGGTGGCACGGTCTCGCCGACCGCGCAGTTGGTGCAGGAGAATC
>Ga0208478_1000159_pt1 | contig 26523 bp, 25 predicted proteins | sample NGESurdeep072012_5_FD_184462 | JGI IMG/M metagenome (GOLD analysis project Ga0208478, IMG submission 184462) | Arctic peat soil microbial communities from Barrow, Alaska - NGEE Surface sample 415-2 deep-072012 (SPAdes) | ecosystem: Environmental > Terrestrial > Soil > Wetlands > Peat ...
GCACTTCGCGGGCGCGGTCCGGGTCGATCAGCGCCTCGATCGCGGCGTCATAGGAGGGCAATGACAGTGCGGTGCCGTCGTAGAGGATCATCAGGTAGCGGTCCATTGTGCGCAGGAATGAGCGATCGTGCGAGACCGCGACGACGGTTCCCTGGAGGGTCTCGAGCGCCTGCTCGAGCGCCTCGGACGATTCGATGTCGAGGTTGTCCGTCGGCTCGTCGAGCACGAGCAGATTGTGTCCCTCGAGTTCGAGCACGAGGATCTCGAGTCGTGCCTTCTCACCGCCGCTGAGGACGTCGAACGAGCGCCGGGCCGCGTCGGCGAGCCCGTAACGTGCGAGTGCTGCCATCGCGGCCTGGAGTCCGGCACCGCGTACGCGCTCGAGCACGATTTCGATCACGACCCGGCCGGCCAGGTCGGGGCGGCGCTGCGTCTGGGTGAAGAATCCAGTCGAGACGCGGGGGCCGACCACGAGCTCGCCGGCGTCAGGGTCGCGCTGGCCCGAGAGGACGCGCAGAAGCTCGCTCTTGCCCGACCCGTTGGGTCCGATCACTCCGACGCGCTCCCCAAAGCGAATCTCGTCGGAGAACCGCCTGACGAGTCCGTCGATGGCGAGCGATCGGAGATCGAGAACCCGCCGAGCGGAATCGCCACCGCGAATCCTGACGACGATCGGCGCGTCAACCACGGGCGCGGGCGGCGGGCCCGCGTCGCTGAAGCGCCGCCACCGGGTCTCCGCAGCATCGGCCTTCCTGGCCCAGTCACTCGAGTACTTGGCCCGCTCCTTGAAGGTCTTCATGAGACCGAACAGGCGGCGCTCCTCATCTCGCCATCGCTTGACCGCGTCACCGAGACGGCGCTGTCGCTCATCCCGCGCCGGCGGGTAGGTGGCGTACGGCTCGCCGTGGACCCACGCGCCGTTGCCCTCCAACGTCAGGATCGATCCGACGGCGCTCGCTAGCACCGTTCTGTCGTGGGAGATCATCAGCACGGTCTTCTTCGATGCGCGGATCTGCCGCTCGAGCGCGAGCTTGGCCGGCACGTCGAGGAAGTTGTCGGGCTCGTCAAGCAGGAGCACGTCGGCGTCGGAGGACAACAGCAAATCCAGCACCAGCCGCTTTCGCTCCCCGCCGGACAGGGTCACCGCGGGTCGATCGGCGAGCTCGTCGAACGGGGCGCGGACGATCCGCCGGCAGGCGGCGTCCCACTTCCCCTCCAGCTCGTACCCGCCGAGCGCGGACCAGTCAGCGATTGCGCTGCCGAGCTTGATGCCCGCGGCCGGGTCACCCGCAGCCACCTGCGCCTCACAGGCCAGCATCTGCAGTCCGGCGTCGCGGATCGCCCTCGGTGCCAGCGAGAGCAGCAGCTCGCGGACGGTTCGCGGCTCGTCCCCAGCGCCGACGTCCTGGGCCATGTAGGTCACGATGCCGCCCAACGACACGTCGCCCTCATCAGCGACGAGCGCGCCGCCCAAGATCTTCAGCAGCGTGCTCTTCCCAACCCCGTTTGCCCCAACGAGGCCGACGTGACTCCCCGGCGCCACCCGGAACGACACATCCGAGAACAGCACCTCCCCATCGGGATAGGCGAACGCTAAGCGAGAGACGGCGATGTGCCCCATGCCAACCATGCTCGCACGCCCCCGGTCGGAAGCCGATCACATCTAGTAGCCCCAGCACGGCGCGAGCCACCCCACTTGGGTGTCAACGTGCAGCGACGCCCGCCGCAAACCGCGCACTACGCCACCATCGCGTTCGTTCCCCGGCCGCCCGCCGGGACGCGGCTGGTTTGGCGACCAAGGAGGCGCGGGCCGCCGGCATACCGGACGACTCCCGCGCCACGATCGCGATCACGAGCTTGCCGGTGGCCACGTCGCAGCTCGTGGCCCAAGGCAGCGACGACGTCCGTGCGCGGTCTGATAGGGAAATAGCCGTGATCGCCCGTCAATCAAGATGCACCTAAAACAGGCGTCACGGCGTGATTTCCACCCGCCCGCGGAAGGCGGAAGGCCAGGACAACTAATGCCGAAAGCCAGCAGCGCGTCCTGTTCGAAGTGTTGCGCTACTTGGAAAGGAAGGGTTTGGCCATGCCAGACGACCCGATTCAGGTCATCGACGCACTCGTTGCGAAACGTGCAGACGAACTGCTCGATCCCAAGGCGGGCTTGATCAGTCGCCGGCTCGAGATGGCGGTCCGCGAGCTGAAGGAGCGCCCCGCCGTCGACGAGTTGTCGAGCGTTGTCGCGGGCGTACTCTGGGAATGTGGAGGCGATAAGCACTACTGGTGGAGTACGTTGCAGTCGCCGTCGTGGCCGGCAGGGCTGGATGGTGACGCATACCTCGATCTCTGGTTTCGGAAAACCGATGCACCAGACCGCAATCCAGAGGCGAGGGAGCAGCCCGTGTTCCTCGCCTCAGTCGAGTTTCCCCATCTGGACTCGCCGGCGGAAAGGCCTCTTACGCTGTGGTGCCCGAAGGGATGGCACGTCTGGCACGACAAGGACGGCGTCAGGCTCTCCCGAGATCGATATTGAGCGAAGTCGCCGTCGATGGCATAACGCTGAGCGAGCAGGCCGCCGTCCTGGGAACGTGGGCCGGCGATTGTTTCGACGAGATACTCGCGGTCGCGGCCCCGACGCTTGGCTGAGCAGAAGGCAGGTCGCGCCGGCCCGGGAGGGTGCGACCCCTCTGCGTCAAGCTCGACGACCGACGGCTGGCTGTGCTGTCACCTGCTGCTCGAGTCCTCCGGTCCGACGACCGCTTTGGCCGCTGGTTGGCCGGAAGCAGCCACCCCGGCGGGCGGCTGGTCGAGCGGCACAAGGGGAAGTGACGCTTCGGCAGGCTGGGTGTGCGCTCGGCGGGAGATTGCCAGCATCCTCGTCCCTGCCGTCGCGCCGTGGCTCCGCGCTCGGCTGGATCCTCGTCAGTCTGCGAGTTCGGCGAGGAGGTTTTGTGGTCTGATGATCCGCATTGCAGCGACTTTTCGGAGTGGCAGGACATGCTTGCTGTCGCCGCTGACGAGCACCTCGGCGCCTCCGGTGAGTGCTGCAGCGATGATCCTGTCGTCGGCGGGGTCGCCGCTCAGTGCCGGCACGTCGGCTGGGACAGGTGCGATGGCCGTCGCGAGTTCCTCGGCCAGTGCGAGGATTCCGTCGACGGCCGGTTCGTCGAGGTGGAGTTTCACGATCAGCACTCGTCGAAGCTCGACCAGGGCCGGCTCGGGAAGGATCAAGTCTGCGCGCCCATCGCGGATTACCTCAAGCACTCTGCGGGGCGGCCCGTCGGCGATCACGGCCGAGACGAGCACGTTGGTATCGAGCGCGACCCTCAGTCGTCCTGCCTGAGCCCGTCGACGAGTTCCTCGACGTCTTCGGGACCGATCCCCTGGCGCTCGGCGATTGCCCGGGCGCTACGCGTAGCTTGGGACCACTGCTCTCGCCAGAGGTAGCTGCGAAGGGCATCGCGTACGACTTCGCTGCGCGACCGGCCCTGTGCGGCAGCCAGGGCGTCGGTGGTGGCGCTGAGATCGTCAGGGAGAGATACCGACAGCAGCTTGCTCATACGGCATATGAAGATATCATATGGGCCTGGCGGAATGCCTACGACGACGTAGCACTCCAGGCTCGGCGCAAGTGAGCGGCGCCTGGCCCTTCGCGGGGGTGGGGCTTGTCTGTGCGGAGCGTCGCCCGCCGGCGCGGCCTCGACAACGCCGCGGCGAGCGAATGACCGCCCGCTCGCCGCGCGGTGGATCGCTGCTCAGGCGGAGACTCCCGCGGCCGCTTCGGCGATTCGGGCCACGTAGCCGCCGGTGATCTGCCGGGTGGCGGCGTTGATGCGGTTGAAGGCGTTAATCGCCGCGATCGCGACCACGAGGGCCGCGAGTTGGGGCTCGGTGTAGTGGCGGGCGGCTTCGTCCCAGACCTCGTCCGGCAGCGGATCCGGCCGGTCCGCCAGCCGCGTGGCGGCCTCGGTCAGCGCGAGTGCGGCACGTTCGGCGTCGCTGAAATACGGCGCCTCCCGCCACGCGGCGACGAGGTGAATGCGCTCGCTGGTCTCGTCCATGTGTTCCAGCTCGCGCGTGTGGATGTCGACGCACACGCTGCAGCCGTTGATCTGGCTCGCGCGCAGCGTGACCAGCGCGAGCGTCGCCTCCGGGATCCCGGCGTGCTTCGTCGACGCGGCGAGCTGCTGGCCTGCCTCGAGCGCGCCGGGCACGGTGAGCGCGGGGTTCTGGATTCTTGCCTGGATCATGGTGTGCCTCCTGGGTTGTGGGTGTGGGAATCTGGATCGATCGGCGCCTCAGGGGAGGTTCGCTGCGCGCTGACCAAAGATGCGAAGTCCCCGACCACCCCGAGGTGCGCGAGCTTGTCTGGGTTGACGACCGAGCTGATGCTGTGGATCTCTCCGTCGGCGATCTCGAGCGACCACACGCTGATCGGCCGCCCGTGGCCGTCCTGGGCCATCACTCCCGGACCACCGTTGACCTCGGTCGGCCCCAGCGTGAAGCCGGGAACCCGGGAGGCGACCCGCATCCAGTTGCGCAGCATGCGGGCGACGCGCTGTCGCCCGTGCAGCGACCGCGCCAGGGCCGGAACCTTCCCGCCGCCGTCGCCGGTCAGAACCACATCGTGTGCCAGCAGGGCCTCGAGCCCGGCCAGATCCCCCTGCTGAGTGGCGGCGAGGAACCGCTGCGTGAGCTCCTCGCGCTGCTCTCGTGTGGATCGGAACCGAGGGCGGCGCTCCTCGACGTGACGCCGGGCCCGGCCCGCGAGCTGGCGCACGTTGTCCTCGCTCTTGCCGATGATCTGTGCGATCTCGGGATACCCGTAGTCGAACACGTCGTGCAGGAGCAGCGCGGCTCGCTGCTCGGGAGACAGGCTCTCGCGCAGCACCAGCATCGCCAGCGACAGCGAGTCAGCCATCTCGGCGTGCTGGACGGGATCGTCGACACCGTCGGTGAGGATCGGCTCGGGCAGCCACTCGCCGACGTACTGCTCCCGCCGCGCGCGTGCCGAGCGCAGCTCGTTGATCGCCAGCCGGGTGGTGACGGTGGCGACGTACGCCCGCGGGGAATCGATTCGCTCGCCGCGCTCGATCGCCTGATGGACGCGCAGCAAAGCCTCCTGAACGACGTCCTCGGCTTCGGAGACGCTGCCGAGCATCCGGTAGGCGATCGCGAACGACAGCGGCCGCAGCTGCTCAAGTTCATGTTCTTCAGCGGTCATCTCGGGCGTGTCCACTCTCATCATCCGCTTCGCGGTCTGGCCTACAACCCATAAGACAAAACGAGCGTCTCAGCTGTGACACCCCCGTCCCAATCAGCAGCCGCGATCCGACGGCCGACCGCGCGCTGCCGTGCTCAGGGCCTGCGCACGTCAGGGCCGGCGATCGGTTTTCGTCGTGTCCGCTCGATTCCCGACTACGAGCGCAATGCGGGTCTCGATCGTTCCCGTTGCCGACGCCGGACGACAGGTTCGCCACGATCCTGATCGCCCGCACGGCCGACCCTGCTTCCGGGTCGGGCCCGGATACGCAAGCGCGAGCAGACGGAGGTCCCGGGCGCTGGAATAGGGACGAGCTCTCTCAGATGTTCGGGACGCGCGGCTCCCTGCTCACGGCCATCCGGTCGCGGGGACCGGTGCGTTGGCGATAAGGATCTGCCCGGTGCAGGCCGCGAGTGCGTCGTGTTCGATGCCGCGCCACTCGGCGGCCGCGAGGAATAGGGTCTTGCCGTCTGGGCCACCGAGCGTGCTGGCGAAGAATGGGGCGGTCGTGCTCGATCCGCTCAAGCGGCTCGCCGCCCTCGTGAACGCGGACGACCGCTCCTTCGGGCCCTCGTGCGCCGCCGCTGTGGTTGCGCTCGTTCTTGGTCTGCACCCAGACGGCGCCTTCGTCGTCCATGCAGATACCGTCCGGGAGGAGTCCCTGCGCCCACACCCGTCGGTTGGCAAGGCTCCCGTCCGCAGCGATATCGAACGCGGTCAGTTGCCCGGCCATCGACTCGGAGATGATCAAGGTCGAGTTGTCCGGCGTGATCACCATGCCGTTCGGGAAGGCGAGGTCGCCCGCCACCTGGCGCGCGGAACCGTCCGGGCGCAGGAGCGCGATGATCCCGGATGTGGGCTTCGCGCCGGCGAGGAACTGGAAGGCGATGCTGTTCAGGTAGACGTTGCCGCGGCCGTCGACGACGATCTCGTTCCAGAATGGGACGAGATCGCTGAGATCGGCGTGCTGGACCGTCGTTCCGTCCGGCTCCTGGCGTAGCAGCTCATCGCCTGTGACCAGGAGGCGTCCGTCTGGCAGCCAGTCGATCGACCCGCCGAGGCGGGGCGGACCGTGACCGACGACCTCGCTGTTGCCGGTGAGGTCGACTGCAACGGCCCCACCCGCGCCCCAGTGCGCGAACCACAGGCGCCCGTCATGCCAGCGAGGAGACTCGACGTAGGCGAGTCCGTCCAGTAGGACTGTCGGCTCGATCACCGACGTAGCGTTCGTCATCAGTGCGTCGCTGATGGCTGGTAGGTCGCGATGATCACGCCGGTCGTCGTTGGGAGGCTGTCGACCAGTCGGAGCTTGACAAGTTGGTTGTCGTGCTCGAACAGGCGCCGGCCGGACCCTAGGACGAGCGGGTGGATCAGCAGCAGGTACTCGTCGATCAGCCCGTGGGGCAGGAGCGAGCGGATCAGTTGCCCGCTGCCCATGATCACGAGATCACCGGCCAGGTTTCGCTTGAGTTCGCCGACGTCGGCGGGGATGTCGCCGTTCAGAAGCGTTGAGTTGGGCCACTCGAGGTTCGTCGTGGGACTGGTGGAGGCGACCCATTTCGGCGCGTGGTTGAGCGCGTCCTTGAACGGACCCCCCTGCTCGTTCCAGGAGGTCAGCATCTCCTCATAGCTCCACCGGCCGAGCAGGAGCCCACCCTCCGGCTTGCCCATTCGCTCGCCGAGCGCGCGGCCCATGGCCTCGTCGCTGCCGGGGATCGCCCAGCCACCGTGGCTGAAGCCGTCTCGGGTGTCTTCGTTCGGTCGCCCGGGGCCTTGCATCACGCCGTCGAGCGTCACGTGGTTGATGACAACAACCCGCATTGGAGTCCTCCATTCGATAGAACTGGACGGTACAGTACCTAGTACTGTACTGAACCGTCTAGTACCATGGTGCGCAGTGACAACAACTATCGGCGATGGCGAGTTCGAGGAGACCCGTCGATCGGCGCGCAAGCGCAGGGCGATTCTCGCGGCGGCCGCGGAGGTGTTCTCGCCAACGGCTATCTGGGCACCAGCATGGACGAGATCGCGGCGCTCGCCCGCGTCTCAAAGCAGACCGTGTACAAGAACTTCGCCCACAAGGAGCAGCTGTTCGTCGAGATCGTGACCACCACGGTGAACCAGATCAGCGACCCCGTGCACGAGGAAGTGCTCAACCTTGCCGACAGCGGGGACATCGAAGCTGACCTGCGTGACCTCGCCTGCCGGTTGCTCAACGGCGTCATGCAGCCACGACTGCTGAACCTGCGCAGGCTCGTGATCGGCGAGGCGGGCCGGTTCCCGCAACTCGGGCGCACCTTCTACGAACGCGGCCCGGGACGCACGATCGCCGCACTCGCCACCGCCTTCGAGCGCCTGGCCGCGCGCGACGTCTTGCGACTCGAGGACCCCGAGCTGGCAGCGAATCACTTCAACTGGCTGATCATGTCCGCACCCCCCTCAACCGAGCCCGCGGAGCAGCAACCCGCCACGGGCCGAGCAGATCCGCCCGTGGCCACCGAGTAGTAGAGAGCCTCCAACGTCAGCGCCTGCGCGGTCGCGACACACTGAAGACTGGCCCGGCTCACGTGCACGAGCGCGTCCGATAGGGGCAGCGACAGGTTGACGATCCTCAAGTCGTAACGATGTACCCGTAGCGTGACCCGATGCCCGAGACGGTGGAGCTGGTGATCTTCGATTGCGATGGAGTGCTCGTCGATAGCGAGCCGATCGCGGTGCGGATCGATCTCGTGGTGCTCTCCGCGTTCGCCTTGGAGCTCTCGAAGGCTGAGGTGATCGAGCGATTCGTTGGCCGCTCGCCAGGGGTGATGCTGGAAGCGATCGAGGCGCACCTCGGGCGGCGGCTCCCCGACCGCCTCGAGTCATACGAGCATCGGTACGCGCCGGCGTTCGAGGCTGAGCTCGCTGCGGTGGACGAAGGGAACAGGGGGCAGAACTGGTTCGCGAGCGAGGGCGGCCATCCATTACAACTCCACCGGCGATCCCGCCACGCGCCTCGAGCGCCTCTCATGCGCTCAAGGACGCGGCGTGATCACCGACGCCGAGTATCAGGCTCAGCGCCAGCGGATCATCGAGACGATCTGAGTCCCCACGCCCGGACCATGGCGCAAGGTCGGAGCGCCGGACCCCTGTCTATCGCGGGGGCAGTCTCGCCGGGACAAGCGTGGGCTTCAGCGTCTGCGGGCGGGTGCCTGAGCGGCGAAGCCGCTGTCCCCGAGGGAGACCTGACCGCGCTGAGGTCTCGGGCTCGAGGCGGAGCGAGCGCTCGATTCGCCATTGCGCTCGTGAGTTCCGAGGCCACTGCGCAGGCAAAAGCGGTCGTCCACGACACGCGCAGTTTCCGCGCGGAGCGGGGCCGACGTCAACGCGCCGGACATGGCCGTGGTGATGAGGTCGCATCTGCGCCGCCGAGGATTACAGTCGCGTCCATCCGGGACGATCACCTCGGACAGCCGCTGGTTGCGGCATGCTCAAGCCATGCAGCCCGATCGTCAGTCACTGGATCTCATCGGCGTTTGCTTCGACGGCTCCGGCCGTCTGCAGGGCCAGGCGGCAGCGTCGGCGCGACTGCGGGACGCCGGCTTGTCGTCGTCGCTCTCCGGCGCGCTTCACAGCCCGGACATTCTGGTCTCCCCGCCCGAGCCAACCCGTGGACCTCTCGGCGGCTTCCTCAACGAGCCCGCGCTGCTGGAGATGGTCGAAGCGGTGCACGCGCGTGTGGAAGCATCGCTGCGGGCTGACCGGTTCCCGGTTCTCTACGGCGGCGACTGCTCGGTTCTGCTGGGCGCTGTACCAGCGCTCCGTGACTTCACGGGCACGGCCGGTCTGCTCTTTGTCGACGGACATGAGGATGCCACCACGATGGAGCAGTCGACGACCGGCGAGGCCGCGAACATGGAAATCGCGCTCCTGCTCGGCCTGACCGGAGAGCGCGCCCCCGACCGGCTGGGCAGCCGACTGCCGGCCCTTCGACCACAGATGATCGAGATGCTGGGACAGCGCGACGCGAACTACCGGGCGGAGATCGGCGTCGCGAGCATCGCCGATCGCGTCCGCCTTCACACCGCGCCAGAGGTACGCCACGATCCCGAGGTGATCGCGGCGCAGGCGGCCGCCCAGGTCGCGGCCGAGGCGTCTGGCTGGTGGCTTCACGTGGACCTGGACGTGCTCGACGGACGGGAGTTCCGCGCTTGCGGGGCTGCGGGCGACCCGTCCATGCCCGAAGGGCTGACCTGGGCACAGTTGACCGCCATCACAAGGGCCGCGCTGCGCACCGGTGGCTGTCGCGGCTGGAGCATTGGCGTCTACAACCCCGACCTCGACCCCGACGGACGGGATGCCATACGCATCCTCGCCTATCTCGCCGCAGCTACTCAAAACGATCGCGCCCTCTCCAGAACCTGAACTCCGAGAAGGTCCGCGCGAATCCCTCCCGAGCACCAGGAAAAGTCCCTGCAATGGAACCACGATCGCGGCCCACAAGATCACCGCACCGGAGCCAGACAGACCTGCAAATCCTGCAGTTCCAGGTGCGGGACAGACCTCGCTTCACACGCGAGAGCTCGCTGGTTCGAGCCCAGCCGTGCCCATGTTGTAGGAAAGCCCCTGCGAGAGCCTGGGCTTTCGCGAAGAGCGCCGGACTCGCGCCGCTCGAGAGCGAAGCCGGCCACCTCGGCCATCACCACCACCGGCGCAGGCAGAGCGCCGCCTGGAGTCCACCGAGCCTCCGCCCATGACCACCACCCTGTGGACGCCCGTCTCGGTGACTGTCGTCCGTCAGGTTACGGCCAAAAGAGCGAGTCGGCGACCTGCCGACGTGCTCTGGACAGGCGACTGGTGATCGTCCCCTCGCGCACTTGCAGCGCCGCGGCCGCCTCGCTGTAGGAGAGGCCGGCGATGTCGATCGCGACGAGCGCCTCGCGGAAATCGGGCGGCAGCCGCGCGATCGCCGCGAACACCTCATGCACGTCCGCCGCGACCGCCGGCTCCGTGGCCCCTGCCCGTGGGTCAGGCAGGTTCAGCGCGTCGGGCTCGGCTCCTGTTGTCCGGGGGCGTCGCGCAGCCGCGCGACGTTTGGAGATGAACGTGTTGCGGAGCGTGCGCAGGAGATAGCCGAGGTCGTCGCTGTTGCGTACCAGGCGTGGGCGCGCAAGCACACGTGCGTAGGTGTCCTGAACGAGGTCCTCGGCGTCCTCGCGCGAGCCGCACAGCGCCCACGCTGCGCGGTACAGCCGATCGAGGTGGTCGCCCAGCGTCTCCGGATCGAGCAGGCGCTCGGGGATCGCGGTGCTGCCCAGGTGCCCGGCGCGGCGGGTCTCGTAGACGATCGGCGTGTTCATGGTGTTTCTCGGTGTCGGATGACGAGCGTGCGGGCCAGGCGTCCGGTCAGGCGGACTCGCCCGCCGCGCGGGCGAGGGCCTTCTCGGCGTCGGCGGTGAGCAACTGGCCACCGATGCCCCAGTCGTCGCTGGCGACCTCGTTGATCACGCACCACACGGCCCGGCGCATGTTCTCGCCTGCGACCGCGACCATCGCGTCGGTGATGCGCTCGATGATCTCCTGCTTCTGCGGCGTCGTGAAGACGCCTTTGATCAGCGTGACCTGGATCAGCGCCATGTTGTGCTCCTTGCCGACGGGATGTCATGGCCGTCATGGTCCACTTGGCCGGGAGCACGCACATCGGGCACATCCCTGACATCGACCCCTGATATTGCGTCGGGCCCCGCGCGGCGCATACGATCGACCGGCGCATGAACGACCCCCTCGAGGCGCAGCCGGGTGCGCTGCTCGAACGCGACCACGAGCTCGAGCAGCTGCGGGTCGCTCTGCGCTCGGTCGGCCGGCAGGCCGGACGAGTCGTGGTGATCGAGGCGCCGGCAGGGCTCGGGAAATCACGGCTGCTCGCGAGGGCGCGCGCCTCGGCGGCGGAGCTCGGGCTCAGCGTACTCAGCGCGCGAGCGACCGAGCTCGAGCAGGGGTTCCCGTTCGGCGTGGCGCGTCAGCTGTTCGAGCGCACGATCGTCGAGGCCGACGCCGGTCAGCGCGGCCGATGGCTGTCGGGAGCCGCGGCCCTGGCCGGGGAGGTGGTGACCGCGGAGCCGGCCGTCCCGGATTCGCCGCAGGCGACCGGTCCATCGGCCGGAGACCCCGGCTACGCGTGGCAGCACGGGCTCTACTGGTTGGCCTCCAACCTCGCCGCCGACTCGCCGCTGCTGCTCGTCGTCGACGATGTCCAGTGGTGCGATCCGCCCTCGGCGCGTGCCTTGGCGTTCATCGCGCGCCGCCTCGAGGGGCAGCCGCTCGGCCTGATCCTGGCGACCCGGCCGCTCGAGCCGTCGCTGGCGCCCGAAACGGCGGCGCTCCTCGCCGACCCCGCGGTGGAGTTGCTCCACCCCGCGCCGCTGACGACGGAGGCAGTTCGCTCGTTGGTCATCGCCCGCCTCGGGGAGGAGCCACACGACCGCTTTATCGCGGTCTGCGCCACAGTGACCGGCGGCAACCCGTTCCTGCTCGGTGAACTGCTCGACGATGCGGCGGCACGCCACCTCGCGCCGACGGCCGTAGCCGCAGGCGAGATCGGCGGCATCGTCCCGCGGGGCGTGGCGAACGCTGTCCTGCTCCGTCTCACCCGCGTGCCGGCGGCGGCCGCGACGCTCGCCCGCGTGCTCAGCGTGCTCAGCGTGCTCGGCGACGGAGCGCAGATCGGCGATGCCACGCGCTTGGCCGGCGTGACCGGCGCCGAACTTGAGGCGGCGATCGCGGCGCTGATCGCGGCGGGGGTCATGGAGTCGGGCTCGACGGTGCTCTTCACCCATCCGATCCTGCGCACGGCAATCTACGGGGACCTCACGCCGGCCGAGTGCGAGCGGCTTCATCGCGCCGCGGCGCGGACCCTGCGCGCGCGCGGCGCACCCGCCGTGCAGGTCGCCGCTCACCTCATGCACACCGAGCCAGGCAGCGAACCGGAGGTGGCAGTCGAGGTGCTGCGGGACGCCGCCCGCTACGCCCTGGCCATGGGTGACGCGAGCCGCGCCGCGGCCATCCTCTCCCGTGCGCTCGAGGAACCCACGGCTGACGACGAGCGGGCCGCGATCGTGCTCGAGCTTGGGCTGGCGCATGCTCGCGCGGGAGCGCCCGAGGCGATCGGGCCACTGACTGAGATCGTCGAACACGGTGAGGGTGCCGCCGCGATCGCCGCCGCCGCGATCGAGCTGAGCGGCATGCTCTTCCTCGGCGGCCGCTCGGCCGAGGGAGCGGCAGTCCTGCGCCGCGCGGAGCAGCGCCTCCCCGCCGCGGAGCCGGCCCGCGAGCAGCTCCATGTTGCGTTGCTCGGCCTCAGCTCCACGTCGGCGTCGGCCCGCCGAGAGGCGAAAGCCGCGATCGCTGCCCTGCGAGACCCCGGCGGCCCGGCGCGCAACGTCCTCGAGGCGACCACGCTGGCGACGCTGGCGATGAACGAGGTGCTGTTCGGGGGCTCGGCGGCCGCGGCGATCGACCTGGCCACACGCGCGACCGCGGTGGGTCTCCCGGTCGAGCCCCACCGCGGCGAGAACTGGGTGAACCTGGTCCTGGCGACCCTCGCGGTCGCCGACGAGGTCGACGCCGCCCTGCGCGGCGCGGATGAGATCCTCACGCAGGCGCGCACGCGGGGTGCGGCGTTGACAGTCGTGACGCTGTCGGCCCTGCGCGCACTGATCGCGCTGCGCCGGGGCGATCTGGCCGCAGCGCAAGCGGACGCGCAGACAGCGGTCGAACTCGCGCCAGAGCTGCTCGGTGCCAGGATTCTCATCTTCGCCGTCTCGGCTGCGATTCTGGCGGGCCTCGAGCGCGACGAGACGCCTGCCTCGCTGCGCCGGCTCATCGCCCGCACCGGAGTGCACTACGACGCGGAGTTCACGTCGAGCTCGCAGCTGCGCTATGCCTCGGGCGTGCTGCATGCTGCGGCCGGCGAGCACGAAGCCGCACTCGAGGAGCTGAGCCGCTGCGGACTTGACGACCCTGCGTTCGGCGGAGAGAACCCGGCCATGCTCCCCTGGCGCTCAGCGGCGGCGCTGTCGCTGGACGAGCTGGGTCGCCACGAGGAGGCGCGGAGCCTGGCCGCCGACGAACTGCGTCGCGCCGAGGCGTTCGGTGCGCCGCGCGCGATCGGCATCGCGCTGCGCGCCCACGCGCTCGTTGGCCCGCGCGCAGAGCAACTGACGGGGCTCGGGCGGGCACTCGCGGTCCTGGAGCCGTCAGTGGCGCGGCTCGAGCATGCGCGGGTCCTGCTCGATCTCGGAGCGACGCAGCGCGCAGCTGGACGGCGTACGGCCGCCCGGGAACCTCTGCTGCAAGCGCGCGCCCTCGCGACCCGATGCGGCGCCCGGGCATTGGAGGAGCGGGCGCGAACCGAGCTCGCCGCCGTCGGCATTCGCCGAGGGACCAGAGAGCACGCGGGAGCGGAGTCGCTGACGCCGAGCGAGCAACGGGTCGTCGAGCTCGCCGCCACCGGCGCCACCAACCGGGAGATCGCCCAAGCGCTGTTCGTGACCGAGAAGACGGTGGAGACCCACCTCGGCCGAGCGTTCCGAAAACTCGACGTTGCCTCTCGGCGCCAGCTTCCGGACGCACTCGCCCGCGGGAGCGACTGACGGGCAGGATTCCGTCGCGGCCGGCGTCCTCCCCGAGGACAGGGCCTTTGACGGAGTGACACTCTCCTTCGCCTCAGGCCATCACGCGGCTGGGTGCCGAACAGCGCCTGCCAATCCAAGATGGAGGTTGTAATGCGAGGATCGAAGATCATGGCCGTCGGGGCCCTCTCGGCGGCGGCGTTGCTCGGGTCGGGAACGACCGCGGTCAGCGCTCTGGGCCAGGACGGGGCCGGGCACCAGAGCGCACACCAGGCGGGCCACCGCGCGGCGATCGTGCTCCAGGAAACGCTCGCACCGAGCACACCGACGGGCCCGGTGCTGCACGCCGTGTCGCCGGGAGGGGCGCCGTGGGCCCTGCGCCACGGCTCTGCCCGGCTGACCCGGGATGGGCAGCTGCGAGTGGACGTTCGCGGGCTCGTCCTTCCCTCGGCGAACGGGACGCCGGGCGGCGTCAAGACCGTGACGGCGTCGCTGTACTGCGGCAACGACACTGTCGCAGCCGGCACGACCCCGGCCGCGGAGATCTCGCGCAGCGGTGACGCGCGGATGGAGGGCACCCTGACGCTCACCTCGACGTGCTTCGCTCCGCTGGTGCTGGTGCACCCGAACGCCAGCACGACTGCCTACATCGCCGCCGGCGGCTTCTGATCGATCACGGGCTCACTCTGGGCGACCCGGTCTCGGCCGGGCCGCCCAGAGGCCGCCGCGGCAGACGAACCTGATCTCCGACATTCCGGGGGTGGCGTGGATCACCGATCCCAATCTGGTGAACCCGTGGGGGCAGGCGGCGAGTCCGACCTCGCCGCTCTGGGTGGCCGACAACGGCACCAACGTCTCATCGCTCTACACCGGCGGTGTGAACGGAGGGATCCCGCAGATCGCGCCGCTCGTCGTGAGCATCCCCGAGGGCGCGCCGACAGGCGTCGTGTTCAACCCCACGGGCGACTTCGTCGTCCGCACCGAGGCGGGATCGGCGCCGGCCAATTTCATCTTCGACTCCGAGGCGGGGCGGATCACCGCGTGGAGCAAGGCGGTGTCGGGCACGAAGGCGAAGATCGAGTTCACGAGCCGGAACAGCGTCGACAAGGGTCTGGCCCTGGCCTCCGCCGGTGGCGCGCACTTCCTGTACGCGACCAACTTCCACGAGGGCCGGATCGACGTCCTCAATGCCCACTTCAAGCCGGTGGGCACGCCGGGCGGCTTCAAGGACCCAGGCATCCCGGCCGGGTTCGCGCCGTTCGGCATTCAGGTGCTCGGGGGTGAGCTGTACGTCACCTACGCCAAGCAGGACGCGGCCAAGCACGACGACGTGGCCGGGCCCGGCAACGGGTTCGTCGACGTCTATGACACCAGCGGTCACCTGCTCCGCCGCCTGATCTCGCGTGGCGACCTCAACTCGCCGTGGGGCCTGACGCTCGCGCCCGCGAGCTTTGGTGCCTTCGGCGGGGATCTCCTCGTGGGCAACTTCGGCGACGGCGCGATTCACGCCTACGACCCGACCACAGGCGCGGAGAAGGGCCAGCTGACCAACACCGACGGCAACCCGATCCTGATCGACGGGCTCTGGGGGCTTCGATTCGGCAACGGCACCTTCGCCACCGACGGGACCCTGGTGTTCACCGCTGGGATCGGCGGGGAGGGCCACGGTCTGCTGGGTGAGATCGCCCCGGCCGGCTAGAGCAGACACGCGGATGGGTGGGTCGCGCCACGGCGTGGCCCACCCGTCAGCAGATCGGGCTCTCCGACGCGCGCGTGTCGGCCAGCATCGCCCGCACCACGTCGAGATCGACATCGGCGGGACGGCGGTAGCGGACCACGCCCTTGCCGATACTGAGCCTCGCCAGCCCCGAGCGCTGACGGTCGAGCACGTCCTGTTTGAGGATGTACAACGAGATGTACTGCTTCTGGCTGGCGAAGCCGACCTCGACCACACCGTCGCGCGCATACCCCGGCATGCCGTAGCTCATCAGCTCCTCATAGCCGGCAAGCTCGTCAAGGCACAGCTGCCTGATCGCGCTCAGCGTTTCGCGGCGATCGCGCGGCGCCGCGGCGATGTACGCCACGACATCCGGGGCATGACGACTGTGTGGATGGCGCGGCAGGCCGTCATCGGGAATCTCCTCCCACGGCGCGGCATCGGCCACGAATGCGCGGACACGGGGCCGGATCCCGGGATCGGTGTCGAACGTGCCCATGCGGATGCCGATCGAATCGGGGTGGCTGAGGTTGCGGCCGAAGATCGACGAGCCGCATTCTCCACAGAACCACTTTTCGCCCCCGTCCTCGGGCTGCCAACACTTCAGGCGGTCCTCTCCGCCGACGATGCGAAAAGAACCGGGCGACGGGTGGGCGCTGGGCGATGCCGCTGCGCCGCTGCGCCGCTGGCAGCGCCGGCAATGGCAGTAGCTCGCGCTGACGAGCGGCTCGGTGACCTCGTAGCGCACCGCACCGCAGTTGCATCCACCTGTCAGGGGCAGCTCAGGCACGCCATGAATGGTCGCACCCGTGGGTAGTTCGCCGGCCGGGGCCGACCCGCGGCCTCAGCTGCGCGCGAAGGCGTCGGCCAATCCCGCCACCAGCTGGATGAGGCCGTCCTCGTCGCCGGGGTAGGTGCGCTGACGGGCGGCTCCCGGGTAGGCCGCGAGCGCCTGGACGCGGGCGAGCTCGGTGGCGCAACCGAGCGCCACGGCGTGTGGGTGAGCGGCATCGACCAATTCGGCCAGCAGCCGTGTGACCGGCCGCAGTGACTCCTCGCTGGTATCGATCAACCGCGCTCCCATCCCGTCGCGCGCGGCGATGAAGCGGTTCTCGGCGAGCGCTTCCTCGGCTCGAATGCCATCGTCGGTGACGTAGCCCTCCTCGAGCTCGAGTCGGGCGATCGACTGCACCAGCGCGACCAGCGCCGCCACATCGCCGACCCGCGACTGGGCATCCATGATCCGCACCTCGACCGTGCCGAAGCGTGGCTGGGGACGAATGTCCCACCACAGAAATGTGGACTCCGGTAGCGCGCGGGAGCGGATCTGGAGGTCGACCGTCTCCACCCATTCGTCGTAGGAGCCGTAGCGTCGCGGCATGCCGGTGCGCGGGAACGCCTGGAACAGGATCGTGCGGCTCGACGCGAAGCCGGAGTCGCGGCCGCGCCAGAACGGGGAATTGCCGGACAGCGCAAGCAGGAGCGGCAGGTGGACACGGAGACGGTTGTAGAGCTCGATCGCCTGGTCCGGATCAGGCACGCCGACATGCACGTGGAGCGCGAATGTGGGCTCGCGCATGGCCAGGTCGTGCATCGTGTGGAGGATGAGCCGGTAGCGGCTCGCGGAGGTGACCTTGGTCTCGGACCAGACCGCCGACGGGTGTGTGCCGGCGACGCCGGCGACGAGGCCGATCCCGTCGAGCGCGCCGGCGAGCTGGCCGCGGAGCGTCCGCAGCTGCGCGACCGCGTCGGCGACCGATGCGTGCGGATCGGTCGCGAGCTCGATCGCGGCCTGGTGCGTCTCGGCGCCGATATAGCCGACGAGCGAATCGGGCAGCGCCTCGAGGACATCGTCGATGCGCTGCGCAAGAGCCCAGTTGCGCTGCGGATCGAGCAGCATCACCTCTTCCTCGATCCCGAGTGTGTACGGCCGTGGCCCGCCGCTCCACTTGGCCCAGTCCGCGTGAACCGCGGCGTGCATGTCATTCGCGCCAGTAGCCATGGCCCTGTCGGACCTCCGGGTCGGGTTGGCGGACGTCGATGCGCCCATCGCCCGTACTTTGCCGGGGCACGACCTCCGCGACTGCGGCCCCGTGTACAGCAACTCGGCCCGGGGTTCGGACGGGCGGCCAATGCCGTCCGGCGCTGCTTCTCAAGCGACTCGCGCCAGCGGACTCGCTCGGGTCGCCACGGCGACGAGCTCGCCGAACAGCGCGGCGTGCGCAGGAATGCCCACGAGCGTCTCGGCGTGCCACTGGACGGCCACGAGGAAGGGCAGCGCGTCGTCCTCGATGCCCTCGATCGTGCCGTCCGGAGCCCGCGCGCTGACCCGCAGCCCGGCGCCGAGGAGGGCAACGGCCTGGTGGTGGAAGGAATTGACCTCGAGCGCGGCCGTTCCGAGCACGCCGGCGAGTCGTGTGTCGGGAACGACTTCGACCGGGTGGGTGGGTATCCGACCATCCTCGCTCTGGCGATGGGAGATGTCCGTGCCGACCACGTCGGGCAGGTGCTGGTGCAGGGTCCCGCCACGAGCCACGTTGACCGCTTGAGCGCCGCGACAGATACCCAGGATCGGCAGCTCCGCCCGGAGTGCCTCGTGGACCACCGCGTACTCGAAGGCGTCGAGATCAGGCTCGGTGGTCCCGAGCTCGGCGTGAGGCCGTGCCTCATACGCCGCGGGCGCCAGGTCCGGACCACCGGTGAGCACCAACCCATCGAGGCGGGCAACCAATGTCGGCACATCGCCCGGGGCCAGCGGCGGCATGACGACGGGGAGCGCGCCGGCGGCCTCGAGCGCGCGGACGTAGGTCATCCCGAGCGCCATCTCCGCGTCCGGCGGCTCGCCGTGCCGGCGCAGCGTCATCAGCTCGCCGGGTCGGAGCTCGGACGTCGTGACGCCGATCAGAGGCTTCATCAGGCACACAGCTTCCGCGCCGGCCGCCCGATCCGGTATCGACCGGTGGCCAAGATCGGAAGCCCTGACCTATCCGCGGTGGCACTGCAACGTAGTGTTGCCGCGGAAGCGAGGGATCTTCTGGTCAACGCAGGGTGACTTGCACCTGGCGGCTGTAGGTGGGGTGGCCGGGTGCGAGCAGGGGATCCAAGGGTGGGTACGTCCAAGTCAGCCTGACCATCCCGCTCGAGGGGACGACGACATGCGTGTCGAAGTAGCCGTGGCGATTCGGGATCGGAACGGTCTCGAGCGTCGCAAACGGGCCACGCGAGCCGGCCTGGAACTGGATCTGGACGCTCTGGGCTCCAGCGCCCGGGTCGGTCGTCGCGAAGTACGCGGGGCGTGCGCATCCCCAGACCTCGAGGCTGTGACCCCGACGGGTCGAGGTAACCGGAAGGTAGAGCGGCAGCCGCCATGCGGCGTAGGTCGCCTTCTGGGCTCCGTTGTGGTTGAGCAGCCCGCTGGCGAAGCCGCCGTAGTCGTTGCTCGCGAGCGCCGGGACGGGGTCGTAGAGCAGGTACTGGTTGAAGCTCTGCACGCGCGGATCGCGCCAGGAGATGTACTCGGCCCAGTTGAGGTAGTACGCGGCGGTCGCCTGCGAGACCCAGGGCGAGCGCTTGGTCGGGTGCTTTGGCGGGCTGGTGATATACCCGAACTCGGTGTCATAGATCGGGAGGCGTCGGCTCGAGCCGTATACGCGCTGAAGCCGATCGAGTGCTCGCTCGAGCCCCCCCAGTTCGCCGAGCGAGGAGTAGTCGCGGTCGGGCTGAGCCTCCCTGTTGGGCGTGTACCAGCGCATGTACGGGTGCACAGAGAATCCAGTCGCTCGGAACAGCGCCGGGTGTGCGGCCCGGAATCGACTCGATCCGCCGGCCGTGGTCGGGCAGCCGCGCGCTGCGGCCGCCCCGCCCCGAAGCTCGCTGTAGGAACGATCGACGCAATACAGGGCACGCAGGAAGACGAGCGGCTTCATGCCCGAGAATGCGCCCCAGTTGTTCCACCCTCTCGGTGCAAGCTCGCCGAAGATGAACGTGTCCCGGTCGTGTCCTGTCCCCTGCAGGGCGCGCCAAGCGGCATCCATAAGGTTGCGGTACATCCTCGGGCTGTTCTCGATCGCGAGATGGTGGGCAACGCCCTGGGGAGCGAGGCTCGGGCCATAGTCCGGCTCGTTCCAGACCGACCAGTAGTCGACGTGCGGTAGTGGCGCCGATGAACCAGCGGGCGTGTACCTACCGCTGTAGCGCTCCCCGACTGCGCGGGCGAAGGCGCCGAACGCGCCGGGAGATGGGTCCCAATTGGGATGGGGCTTGTCGGTGGGCGCACCCGGGCCTGTGGCCCAGAGAGGCGCCCCGCCGGCAATATCCAGGTTGACCCGAATGCCGAGCTGCTGCGCGGTTCCGATGATCCGGTCGAGAACCGACCAGTTGACTTGCGGGTACGCAGCCGGGTCGGCAGCATCGAAATTCGCCGGCGGCTTGTGGGCGAGCGGGTGAGGAGCGATCGCCGACCAGACCACCCGCACGCGCGCGACCTGCACGCCGAGCAGCCGATATCTCATCAGCGTGCCATCAGGATTCGAGAGCAGCTGCGCATCATCCTCGAACATCGCATCCTGGGTCGACGATGCCCGCGCCGGAGCCGGGCCGACCACCGACCGGACCGCCGCGATGGCGACCGCAAGCGCAACCGCCGTCACCGCCAGGAGCATTGGTCGAGTCGACCGCATGCTCAAGGGAACTCCGCGCGACGGCTGATGTTGCGGTCGTGGTCTCGCACATCGGTGACGCCCCGACCGCTCGCGCCCGCCATGACTGGGCGCAAGCGACGAGCTGCTGCTCCGTTCGCCCTCATGCTCAGATGCTTGACCAACGACGCCGTAGAACTGGTCCCGGCTGCTCGAACTCAACCGGTATTCTGTTCCTGACGACTCAGCGCCGGACTGCCTCCGGACGTGACAGCCGGCGCCCAACGACGGAGGTTGTGGATGCCTGCCGTGCCGACCAGCCAGATCCTGGATCCAGCGTTCGCGGAGCGCTACGGCGTCGCGGCGATCAACATCGTCGACGATCTCAGCCTCGACGCTGTGCTCTCCGCGGCGACGGAGCTCGAATCGCCGCTCATCGTGCAGACGTCGCTGAAGACGGTCAAGTCGATCGGGGCGAAGCCGCTCTACAACATGTGGCGCGCACGGGCGGACGAGGTGCCGGTGCCCGTGTCGCTGCACCTTGACCACTGCCCCGACCGTGAGTGGATAACGACGTGCCTACGGGCCGGCTGGAACTCGGTCCTGTTCGACGGCTCGGCGCTCGATGTCGCCGAGAACACCCGCCAGACCGTCGAAGTGGTCGCCGAAGCCGAGGCTTACGGGGCTCAGGTGGAGGGCGAGATCGAGACGGTCCTCGGGGTCGAGGACGACGTCGGCTCCGACGAGGCCGGCGCGGTTCACCCGGTCGAGGTCTCCGCGCGGTTCATCGAGGAGACGGGGGTCTACTGCTTCGCGCCCGCGATCGGGACCGCGCACGGGCTCTACAAGGGCGCCCCCGAGCTCAAGCCCAACCGGGTCACCGAGCTCGTCGAACTACACCCGATCCCGATGGTGCTGCACGGCGGCACGGGACTGACCGAGGAGCAGTTCGTCGACCTGATCTCGCGCGGATGCGCGAAGGTGAACATCTCGACGGCACTGAAGATCGCGTTCGTCGGCGCACACCGTGAGTACCTGGACGCAAATCCGGGCAAGCATGATCCCCCGTCGCTGCTCGCCCACGTGCGAGCAGCCGTCAAGACGATGGCCGAGTACCACATCGGCATCTTCGGGTCCGCGGGCCGGGCGCGGACGTTTTCGGCCACCGCGGGCTGACCGCGTGCCCGCCCTGATCTTCGATTGTGACGGCGTGCTCGCCGACACCGAACGCGACGGCCACCGGCGAGCCTTCAACGAGACGTTCGCCGAGCTTGGGCTGCCGGTGCGCTGGTCCGAGGAAGAGTACGGCGTGAGACTCAAGATCGGCGGCGGTAAGGAGCGGATGGCCTCTCTTCTGACCGACGACTTCGTGCACGAGCACGGCCTTCCAACCGGCGCCGACGGCCAGCGAGAGATGCTCGCAGATTGGCACCGGCGCAAGACGACGCGATACACAGCGATCGTCCGCGGCGGCGGGCTCCCGGCGCGGCCCGGCATCGCCCGGATCGCCGCCGAGGCGTTGCACGCCGGGTGGACGCTTGCCGTCGCCTCAACATCGGCGGAGGAGTCGGTCCGAGCCGTCCTCGCGCACGCGGTCGGTGCGGTCGGCGCGGCGCGGTTCGAGGTGTTCGCCGGGGACATCGTGGCGGCCAAGAAGCCGGATCCGGCGATCTACGAGCTCGCGCTCGCCCGGCTCGCGATCGGCCCCGAGGACGCGATCGTGATCGAGGACTCACGCAATGGGCTGCTTGCGGCCGACGCCGCCGGGTTGCGCTGCGTTGTGACGGTCAGCAGCTATACGGCCGACGAAGACATGCACGAAGCGATCCTCGTCGTGACCAACCTCGGGGACCCGGGCGAGCCGGCGAGGGTGCTCGCCAATCGCAGTGCCGCCGAGCCCGGCGACCTGATCACCCTCGCCGATCTAGACGCCTGCCGAACCCAACCCCTAACCGACAAGGAGGCCGTATGAGCGAGACAGCGTTGGGCCACGCGGAGCTGGTCGTACGGGTGATCGCCCAGACCGCGGTCGACAACGAGACCTACTTCTGCGAGCTCGACGCCGTGGTTGGCGACGGCGATTTCGGCTACTCGCTCGCCCGTGGCTTCGAGGTCGTGCTCGGTGACTGGGACGCGATGGAGTACAGCGACGTCGGTGGCCTGCTCAAGAAGACCGCGATCACACTGAGCAAGCGGATCGGCGGCACCTCCGGACCGATCTGGGGAACGGCGTTCCTGCGCGCGGGCGGCGCTCTGACCAACGTCACCGATCCCGGGGGCGCCGACATCATCGCCGCGCTGCGGGCCGCGATCGAGGGCATCAAACAGCGCGGGAGCACCGACCTCGGCGACAAGACGCTGCTCGACGCGCTCGTCCCAGCCGTGGACGAGCTCGAAGCGGCGCTGGGCGAGGGACCCGGCGTGGCGCTCGAGCGAGCGGCGAGAAACGCGCGCGAGAGCGCCGATGCGACCAAGGGAATGATCGCGCAGCGGGGCCGGGCTGCCTACACCGGCGAGCGCAGCCGAGGTTCCGTTGACGCCGGCGCGATCGGCGTGGCCGTGATGTTCGAGGCCGTCGCCAAGGCATGGCGAGAGGCGGGACTGGAGCTGGCCTGAGCGATTCAAGCGAGCAGGGGACCGCGGACGGACGGCGCTCGCACCGGCCGGATCCGCGCACCGGGTAACCAACGCAGGTCACGAGAGAGGAGCTCCAATGAAGAAGTTCGTCAACGACCCTCAGCAGTTCGTTCCGGAGATGCTCAAGGGAATCGAGCTCGCCAATCCGGGCACGCTCCGCTACATCCCGGAGTACAACCTGATCATGCGCGCCGACGCGCCGCGGGATGACAAGGTCTCGATCGTTCAGGGGTCCGGCTCGGGTCACGAGCCCGCGCACGTGATGGTGGTCGGCAAGGGCATGCTCGACGCCGCCTGTCCGGGCGACGTGTTTGCCGCACCTCCGTCGGACTACGTCTACGAGACGACGAAGCTGATGCGCAGCGAGAAGGGCGTGCTGCACATCATCAACAACTACACCGGCGACCGGATGTCATTCGACATGGGACGCGAGCTGGCCGAAGCTGAGGACATCAAGATCGCAACGCTGATCGTCGACGACGACGTGGCCGTCAAGGACTCGACATACACGGTCGGCCGTCGCGGCGTCGCCGGCAACTTCTTCGTCATCAAGGCGGTCGGCGCCGCATCGGAGCGGGGTGCCGAGCTCGACGAGCTGGTCAAGCTCGGCGAGCGCGTGAACTCGGTGACACGGACGATGGGCATGGCTCTGACCTCCTGCACGCCGCCCGCCAAGGGCTCGCCGCTGTTCGAACTCGGCGAGGACGAGATGGAGATGGGAGTCGGAATCCACGGCGAGCCGGGCCGCCGGCGGGAGAAGCTCGCCAACGCCAACGCGATCATCGACGAGCTCCTTGAAGCGGTCGTGTCAGATCTGCCCTACGGGTCCGGCGACGAGGTCGCGTTGATGCTCAACGGGCTCGGCGGCACGCCGATCTCCGAGCTCTACATCGCCTACGGCCGCGCCCATCAGCAGCTCGCCGATCGCGGCGTCAAGGTCACACGCAGTTACGTCGGCGAGTACTGCACGTCGCTTGACATGGCGGGCGCGTCGGTGACGCTGGTGAAGCTCGACGATGAGCTGAACGAGCTGTTCGACGCTCCCGCCGAGGTCGCTGTGCGCATCTTCTAGAGCCCCGGGACGGTGCCGGCGAGCTCGAGCCCGCCGGCACCGCCCGAGCCCCATCTCAGCAAGACAACATCGCCGTGCGGAAGCGCTCGCTCGGGTGGTGGACGACGGCCGAGCACGAGCAGCGCCGCGCGGATCGTTCCGGCGTGCGCGACGACCAACGCGGGCCCGGGGCCGGCGGCGACGAGCGCGAGCGCTCGACGTGTGCGCTCCACCTGCGCCCGCAGCGACTCGCCGCCCGGGAACGCGAAGTCCGGGTCGCCGGCCTCGAACGCCGCGTGGAGCTCTGGCGAGACCTCGGCGATGTGCGCAGTCGACTGGCCCTCCCAAGCGCCGCGGTCGGATTCGATCAGGTCGGCCAGAACGGTCGGCTCCACCCCGATCGCCTCCGTGACAAACGACGCGGTCTGCCGAGCCCGCAGCAGGGGCGAGGTCCAGATCGCGACAATGCCCACACCACGGACGCGCGCGGCCAGGCGCGCCGCCTGCTCGCAACCGATCTCCGACACCGGGGGATCACGATGGCCGACGATCAGGCCCCTCTCATTGTCGATCGTCTCGCCGTGGCGGGCGATCAGGATCGGTTTCTCTCCGATTCGGGCCGATGTCATCAGCAGGCCGTGATTCGCTTCTTGGTGACCATCAGCGTCATCGGTCTGGATCTGCCCCGCTTCCTGTCGAGCATCAACTTGTCGCATTCGCGGACCATGTCGCTCGCCGGACAGTACCGGCGACGATCACGTGCGCAGCGCCTCTTGACTCGCTTGGGCGATCAGGAGTTCACCCGATTCGGGCGATGCGGACCCGAGCGCGAGACATAGGGTGTGTCTATGAGCGTCCGCCCGAACGTCCTTGTGATCCTGACTGACCAGCAGCGGTATCCGCCGCCGTACGAATCCGACGAGCTCGCGGAGTATCGCCGCGACAATCTGCCTGGCCTGGAGCGGCTGCGCGAGAACGGTGTGTCGTTCCGTCGTCACTATCCGATGGCGGCGGCCTGCGCGCCGAGCCGCGCGTCGCTGCTGACTGGGCATTACCCGTCGTTGCACGGCGTGACGCAGACGGACGGGCTGGCGAAGGCGGCGGACGGGCCGGACATGTTCTGGCTCGCGCCGGACACGGTGCCGACGCTCGGTGACTGGTTCCGCGCGGGCGGCTACCGCACGTTCTTCAAGGGCAAGTGGCATGCCTCGCATGCGCATCTCGACGCCGAGGACGGCGACGGGTTCCTGCTCTCGATCGATGACGACGGCGAGCCGATCGAGGAGAACATCGAGAAGTACCTGGAGGCTGACCTGCTTGACGACTACGGTTTCTCGGAGTGGGTGGGGCCGGAGCCGCACGGGCTCGGCAAGCACAACATGGGGACGGTCAAGGACCCGTTCACCGCGGACGAGACGATCGCGCTGCTCAAGCGTCTCGATGCGGAGGCCGGCGACGCGCCGTGGCTGTCGGTCTGCTCGTTCCTGAACCCGCATGACGATTCGTTCTTCGGCGCCGTTGCGCTGATGCAGGGGCTGCGCTACCACCCGGCGCAGGTCCCGCACGTCGCACAGTCACCGACGCACGATGAGGACCTGTCGACCAAGCCGCGCTGTCAGCAGAGCATCGTCGACCTCTGGGCCCGGATCGCGGCGCCGCAGCCGTGGATCGAGACGCACCTGAAGTTCTACTACCAGGTGCAGGCCACCGTCGGCGAGCAGATAACGCGTGTCCTGGACGCGCTGCGCGCGACCGACGCGTATGAGAACACGATCGTGATCTTCAGCTCCGACCACGGCGACATGCAGGGCGCGCACGGCGGGTTCCACGAGAAGTGGCACTGTGCCTACGATGAGGCGCTCCACATCCCGTTCATCGTCTCCAGCCCATTGCTGCCGGGCGGCGCGCGCCAACTCGACATCCCGACCAACCATGCCGACCTGATTCCGACGCTGCTCGGCCTGGCCGGCATCGACCACGACGACGCGCTCGCGGAACTGCGGACCGGGCATGCTGATGCTCGTCCGTTGGTCGGACGCGACCTCTCGGATGCGATCCGCGCTGCCGAGCCGGCGGCGTCCTCGGAGGCCGTCCTGTTCACAACCGACGACGAGATCAGCGAGGGCAGCGCCAAGGGCGCCAGCCCGGTCGCCGGCCTCGTGCGCCGCTTGCACATGGCCAGGACCGTCGAGCAGCCCAACCACATCGAGACGGTCATCGCCGAGATCGACCTCGACGGCGAGCAGCACCTGATCAAGTTCTCCCGCTACCACGACAACGAGCAGTTCTGGACCGTCCCGGGCGAGCGCGACGAGCGCCTCCGCGGCCGTCACACGGACACGGTCACCGAGCCAGAGCCGGACGAATACGAGCTCTACGACCTCACCGACGACCCGGTCGAAGTGCGCAACCTGGCCCACCCCAGCAATGCCGACGACCGCTCGCGCGCCCTCCAACAGACGATGCTCAAGCTCCTGAGCGAGCAGCTCGCGGTCAAACGCCTCACCCCGTCTGCCGGAGAAGTCCCCGGCTACCGGCCGCCCGCGGTCCACTGACACGTACGAGGAACCCCACATCAACTCCGTCGCGTGCAGCAACGCCCCCACCCT
>Ga0208478_1000160_pt1 | contig 26518 bp, 24 predicted proteins | sample NGESurdeep072012_5_FD_184462 | JGI IMG/M metagenome (GOLD analysis project Ga0208478, IMG submission 184462) | Arctic peat soil microbial communities from Barrow, Alaska - NGEE Surface sample 415-2 deep-072012 (SPAdes) | ecosystem: Environmental > Terrestrial > Soil > Wetlands > Peat ...
TGATCGGAATTTCAACAGACGGCGCCGCGCCGGTATTCGCGCAAGCGATTAGGGCCAAGCTCGAAGCGCTGCTGCCGAAAGGCTTTGCCGATTGGGCCGCCGCTGCCGTGCGTTGGCGCGTCGCGCTGAAGGCGTCGAGCCTAACGTTTACCGGGCGCCGTAAGTTCTGGCAGCTGTTCACCGCGCATGCCATCCGAAATCCCGATAGCGAGCCGGCGCAGAACGATTTCGATCGCTTTGTCGCCGAGGTGCAAGGCTTAGGAAGCTCGGTCGAGAACGGTTCGGTCGCTTTGGTCGGCGCCGGCCCTGGCGACCCTGAATTGCTGACGCTGCGCGCGGTGCGCGCGCTGCAATCGGCCGACGTGATTTTGTTCGACGATCTGGTATCGCGCGACGTGCTCGACTTCGCGCGTCGTGAGGCGCGCAAGATGCTGGTCGGCAAGACCGGCTTCGGGCCGTCCTGCAAACAGGACGACATCAACGCGCTGATGGTGAACCTCGCCAAGCAGGGTAAGCGCGTGGTGCGCCTGAAGGGCGGCGATCCGCTGATCTTCGGCCGCGCGGCCGAGGAGATCGCGGCCTGTAAGGCGGCGAGCATCGCGGTCGACGTCGTGCCCGGCATCACGGCGGCGCAGGGCGCGGCCGCCAAACTCGGGCTGCCACTCACCGACCGCAAGCATGCCCGCCGGCTGCAATATGTCACCGGCCACGCCAAGGACGGCGCGCTGCCGACGGACCTCGATTGGCAGAGCCTTGCCGATCCAGCCACCACCACGGCGATCTACATGCCGGTGCGGACGCTGGCCGCTCTGGTGGCCAAGGCCGTGGCCGAAGGGCTCGATCCGCTAACGCCCGCGTTGGCCATCGCGCGCGCCACGCGGCCGGACCAAGCCGTGGTTGCAAGCCCGATCGGCGAATTGCCGGCACGTTTCGCGCAAGCCGCGCTGCCGGGTCCGGTGCTGGTGATGCTGGGACATGTGTTCGGCGAGCAGGCCGGCGCGCAAACAAGCGTCGGGCGCGCGGATCAGAAAGCCGGCTGAAGCGCCGGCGTCAGCGCATATTGAAGCGGATCGGCACGACGATCGCGATCTGCGCGCCGGTAATCTCCGGCGGCGGCGGCGGCATCGGCGCCGCGCGCTCCACCAGCGCTAGTGTCTCCGCATCAAGCAGGCTCGAGCCCGAGCTGCGCACGATGCGGGGGTGGTGCACGCCGCCGCTGCGATCGACGCTGAACGCCAATTGCGCCACGCCTTGCTCGCCGCGCGACTGCGCTTGCGACGGATATTGCTTGTAGCGTTCGAGTCGGGCGACCAATTGTGATTTCCAGTTCGGCACCGCGTCGGAATTGTGCGAGGAGGCGCCCGGCATCGGCGCCGCCGCGCGCTCGGCTTTGTTTTCGGCCGTGCTGGGTTGACTGGCAAGGCTCGCATGCTTCTGCCGCGTTTTTTTGTCGGCCTGTTTTTCCATCGGCTTGGATGGCGGCGTAACCGGCATTAGCGGCTCGGCTTGTGGTGCAGGCGGCAACTCGACGGTTTTTTCGACGGGCTTTGCCGGCTCGCTGGCCGGCTCGGCTTGCGTCTGTGGCGGACCCGGCGGCACCTCGGTCTGCTTGTTGTCGGGCGCAACCGGCAGCGTCGCGAGCTCGATCATGATCAGCGGCGCGTTCGCCACTAGGTCGGGCGCTTCGCCCCAGCCCATCAGCACCGCTGCGCCGGCCGCATGAATGCCGAGCGCCAACGCTAGACAGCCGCCCCAGCGTAGCGTCTCCGGCCAGCGGCGCACCGCGCCGCGCGTGGCGTTCATGGACGCTTCATCCACTGCGACCACAAGGGCCGGCATCTCAGGACTCTCGCTCATTCCAGCACTGTCGCCTCTGTCGGGCCTGGCGGCAATCGCAATTTTAAAGCGCCAAGGCGTCGTCGCACTGTCATTATACCAAGTTCCGCGTAGGCTTTAATACTTCACGCTCGCGAACAGCCGCACGCTGGCGCCCGGCATCAGCACCTCGTCCTTCGAATAGGACACGGAATTGCGGATGCCCTGGTTGAGCAGATTGCTGCCGCTGATGCCGACGTTGATCTCGCTGAGTTCGCCGGGTTTGGGCTTTGCCGGCTTCCATTTGTAATTCAGCTCCGCATGCAGATCATCGTAGCCGGGCGTCGGCGTCTCGGCGATTGTCGCGATATTGTTCTGCGCGAAGGCATGGATGAGCCGCACGCGCGCGAGCCAGTTGGCGTCGCGCCAGAACACGCCGCCGCCGACGCGCACCGGCGGGATGCGCGGTACATTGGTTCCGTCACTGAATGTCGCCCGCACTACGTCGAATTGATCCTCGATGCCGAACATGCCGGTTCCGAGCGGCATGAGGTCCCATTGGCTCTGGAATTCACCGCCGCGGAAAGTCGCGTCGGCCTGCGAATAGATGGCCTCATTCAGATCGCCGACGCCCGGCCCGCAGGCTCCGGTATCGCCGTCGCAGGTATCGCCCGTCAACCGCCGGAAGATGAAGCCTTTGAACTTCGTGTAATAGGCTGTGGCTTCGAAGCGGAACGGTCCCTGGGCCCGCCGCAAGCCCACTTCGAGCGACTCGGCCGCTTCGATTTTGAGGCTGGAGTTGCCCTTGTCGAACGTCACCGTGGCATCGTGACCGCCGCCCGAGAACAGTTCTGCCGGCTTGGGCGCGCGCTCGACATATTGCGCGGTGACGCTGCCGACGAGGTCCCAGGGCAGGTTCTGGATCAGACCAATGCTCGCGCTCTTTGGCGTATAGCCGGGCGAAACCGGCATCGAAAAAATCAGCCCTGACGAGTCGAATACGCGGCTGATGCCCGACAAATTCACCCGCTCAATGCGGCCCGCAAGCTGCGCCTTGGTCGCCTCGCTGAATTTGAACTCGTTGAACATGTAGCCGGCGATCCGGCGGTTGGAGTTCGGGGCCCACAGTCCGGCATTGTCGGGGCTCGGCGCGGTGAGCTCCTGATGGCCGCCTTGCACACCGATCGCGGTTGTCAGCGTCGCGAAGCGCAGGTTGAATGGCGCGAGCTGAGCCTCGACGCGGCCCTCCTGCTCCTTGTTGGTGAAGGTCTGCCTTATGCCGTCGCTGGTTGGATCGGTGTCATTGGCGAGCCCGATCTCGTTGTGCTTGTAGTCGGTCACGCCGCCCCAGAAGCGAATTGAATCGACGGCGGCATTGGGCGCGCGCCACTCGCCTTTGGTGAGGACCTTGGTTTGTTTGGCGTCGATCCGCGTGTTGTGGTCTTCGCCGTCGATTCCCGGAATGTGATAGAGCGCATTATTCTGAACGACGGCAATTCCGAGGAAGCCTTCGTTGAATATGTAGGAACCGCCGACCGCCTGCCCGTCGTTGCGCGCGGCTGAGTTCGGCTGCCGTCCGTTGAAGGCGGCGGATTGGGTCGCGTTCGGCGCGCCCGACGCATCGTTCAGATACGGATAATGCGGCACGCGGTAGTCTTCTGTCTTGCGGCCGGACGCGTCGGCATGAAACGCGAAATTGCCGGCGCCGGCGTCCAGCAGCACCGCGCCGTCGATGCCGTTGTCGACCGATGTGCCGGCACCACGAAACTCCGTACTGATCCCGCGCCATGGGATCATGGTCGGAATGCGGTTGTTGGTCGCCTCCACCACGCCGCCGATCGCCTGCGAACCGAAGCGCAAGGTGGCCGGTCCGCGGATCACCTCGACCTGATCGGTGGTGAGCGGATCGACCGGCACGAAGTGGTCCTCACCGAGATCGGAGGCGCCGTTGGCGCCGATGCCGTCTTCCTGGATGCGCACGCGATTGACGTCGAGGCCGCGGATGATCGGCCGGCTGGAGCCGCCGGGCGCGAAGCTTGAGCCGGTGATGCCGGGCTTGGAGAACAAGAGATCGCCGAGCGTGGCCGCTCCGTTGCGACCGAGCTCGTCATTCGGCACTACAGTCACGGTGGCAAATTGGTCGGTGACGATGGGCAGATTGCCCTGCAACTCGAGCGCCGGCGTTCCCTGATTGGTATTGCCGGTCGGCGGGCCGGAGCGCTGGATCGGGCTCGGCGCGCTCACTACGACTTCGGGCAGCGTGGCCTGCGCCTGTGCCGCCGCTATCAACGCGCCCAACAATACCAACGGTGACGCCGCCCGAAGCAGGGCACGATGAAAACCCAACCCCATGGAACCCTCTCGAACGCCGCAGTACCAGTCAGAAAATGTAATACTATAACATTACACTTCGCGGGCGGAGTCAAACCGTGATTGAACCGCTATGCCTTTGCATGCATCGTCCGCCGCGCCGGCATGCGCCGGCCCGCGTTTATCCTGCAAGGACCCTATCCCCATGCCGTTTTCAATGTCTCAGGCTTCCCTTCCGGTCTTCGAGATCGGCCTCAATGCGCTGACCGCCGTGCTCGACAAGGCTGCGGCATACGCTGCGGCGAAGAAAGTCGACCCCGCGGTGCTGCTCGGCTGGCGCCTGGCGCCCGACATGTTCGCGCTCGCCCGTCAGGTGCAGGTCGCCTGCGACCAGGCCAAGAACGGCGCCGCCCGCCTGGCCGGCGCCGAGCCGCCGAAATTCGAGGACACCGAAACGAGCCTCGAGCAGCTCAAGCAGCGCATCGCCAAGACCTTGGCCTATATCAAGGGGCTCGATGCCAAGGCGATCGACGCCTCAGCCGATCGCGAAATCACCTTTCCGCTCGGACCGACCAAGGGCCAGATGAAAGGCGGCGACTTCCTCAATCATTTCGTGCTGCCGAATTTCTATTTCCACCTCACCGCCGCCTACGCCATCGTGCGCCATTGCGGCGTGGAGCTCAGCAAGCGCGACTTCCTGGGCGCCATTCCGATCAAGCGGCTCTGAGGCCCGCCGCTTCGCAGGTTACGAAAAAAGCCGCCCCGCCATAGAACCGGCGAGGCGGCTTTATCTTTCCTGGTCTCTATTTGAGACGCTTGGCCGCTTCCTGCGCCAAACTCAAATCGACGTATTTTTTGATGTCGATTTTCTTCTTCACGAAGCCGAGGTCCTGGGTGGTATCGACGTTGCGCTGCAAGGCTTCCACGTTCGGGATCAAATTGGGATCGCGATAGGTGTCGGCCTTGGAGAACAGCCAGCCGAAACGCTCCGGCGGCGCCTTGGTGATCTTGGAGGCGATCTGGGCCACCTCGTCGTGGTTCTTCGGGTCCTGATACCAGCGGGTGATGATCAGCATGTCCTCCATGAAATCGACCATGGCGGCGCGGTTCTTGTCGATGAACGACTTGCGCGCGGCCCACACGATCATCTGCGTCACGCCCAGTATGTCGCGCTGCTCGAACAGCACGTTGCCTTCTTCCTTGAGCTTGGGATTGAACGAGAACGGCAGCACGGCCGGAATCAGATCCACCTTCTTCTCCAGCAGCATGGTCGGCATCGCCGGCAGCGGGCCTTCCAGCATGGTGTAATCGCGCTTTTCCTCGAGCCCGTGTTTTTTCAGCATGGCGCGGATGGCGACGTCGATGGCGCTGCCGCCGCCATTGGTGCCGATCACCTTGCCCTTGAGGTCCTCGACCTTGTTGATGCCGCTGTCCTTGCGCACGTAGAACTGGCTGCTGTAGTGACCGGGCACGCCATCCTGAAATTCGTCGGCAATCACGCGGATGTCGTCGAGCCCGGCGTTCTCGATCGCGATGGCGAGCGAGGAATAGGCCAGGTTGGAGACCTCCAGCTCGTTATTGGCGATCGCCGTGATCATCTGCGGCGTGCCCTGATAGCGGGCCGATTCGAGCGTGTAGGACTTGCCCATGTGCTGGGCCAGGTCCTTCTTCTCCAGAATGATCGAGGCCCAGTTGGCGACCGGGGCCACCCACGCCATGCGGATCTTCACCGGCTCGGCGCTGTTGGCGGTGCCAGCACTAAGCAGGCCGAGCGCGCACAAGCCGGCCAGCGCGAATTTCATGAGGCGCATCGTTTCCTCCCAGTTTCGCCGCGCTTGCGCGTTTACTAAGGCAAGCTTCACACCGCGAAAAAAAGATTGTCGGGCGTTCAACCGATTTTGGCAAGCCTCATGGATGCGACGTTTTACCCGCCATTCGGTACAGCACCCTCTATTCGATCACCTCGTTGGCGGTGGCGAGTAGCGACGGCGGAACGGTAAGGCCGAGCGCCTTGGCGGCCTTGAGATTGATCGCCAGTTCGTACTTCGTCGGCGCCTGCACCGGCAGGTCGGCCGGCTTCTCGCCCTTGAGGATGCGGTCGACATAACCCGCCGCGCGCCGGTGCGGTTCGATTGCGTCAGCCCCATAGGAGATCAAGCCATCGGCGGTGACGAAGAAGCGGAGGGGGTAGACTGCAGGCAACTTGTATCGGGCCGCCAGCGTGACGATCAGTTTGCGATGAACAATCGCAAATCCGCTCCCCGTTACGACCAGGCCGCCATTCGACCGACGCGCGAAGGCCGCGACGTCGCGCTCGATCTCACCGGCATCGCGCACGTTAAGCGGGCTTACCTCCAACCCGAGCGACGGCGCTACCGACTGAACGGCGGCGAACTGGCCGATCCCTTGGGGTGTTACGGCATCGCGCAGGACCGCTACTCGCGTCACGCCCGGCGCGATCTGCTTGAGCAGCTCCAGCCATTTAGCGCCCATGCCGTATTCGTAATTGGTAAAACCGGTGGCGTTGCCGCCCGGCCGCGCTAGGGTATCGACGAAGCCAGCGCCGACTGGGTCAGGGGTCTGCGTAAACACGATTGGAACAGTGCGGGTCGCCTGCAGTAACGTCCCCACGATAGAGCCGCCAGACACCAAGATGACGTCCGGCGTGAGCGCAACCAGTTCCGCAGCGTATTTGCGAGCGTCGTTGTCGTTGCCGGCGGCCCAACGAGTGTCGATGCGCACGTTGCGGCCTTCGGTCCAGCCCGATTCCCGCAAGCCCTGCACGAACGCCGCGAGGCGCGCCTGTCCTTGCCGATCATCCGCGGCCAGGCTCATGAGCACGCCGATACGCCGCATCCGATCCGGCTGTTGTGCCCGCGCCGCGAGCGGCCACGCCGCCGCCGCGCCGCCAAGAGCTAAGATGAATTCGCGCCGTTGCATGTGCCCCTCTGGGAACAAGCCTAGTGTAAGGTTTAAAACCTAGCACACTCCGTATTTGACTGCGCACTTATGAGTCCGCGCCCTAGCTATCGCGCGCGGTGCCCTGATCGCGATAAGCCCAGAGCGCGTCGCGCGGCAGCGTGGCCTGCGTGTCGGCGCCGATATCGTGACGCGCGGCGGTGCCGAGCTCAAGCGCCTCCAAGCGGTGGCCGGCGAGATCGATGTCGTAGACGGTCTGCGTGCCCTGATAGCGGCGGTCGAGCACGCGCGCGCGAAATGCGTTGCTGCCGTTCGCCGCGCCGAGCGCGATGTTTTCTGGCCGCAGCGCGATGCGCACCTTCTCGCCCGCCCCGATGCCGTGCAGAATCATGGCGCCGACTCGATTGCCGCCGCCGATATCGACCACGCCGAACGCGCCGTTGCGTTCGAGCAGTGTGCCGGTGATTTCGTTGGTCGCGCCGGTGAAGTTGGCCACGAACAGGTCGGCCGGCCGGTTGTAGATTTCGTCCGGCGTGCCCATTTGCAGCAGCTTGCCGTCGCGCATGACACCAATACGATCTCCGAGCACGACAGCCTCGGCTTGGTCGTGAGTGACGTAGAGCGCGGTCATGCCGGTGGTCTTCAGGATGCGGCGCAGATCGTCGCGCAGCCGCAGCCGCAGCTTGGCGTCGAGATTGGACAACGGCTCATCGAGCAGCAGCAGTTGCGGGCGGTAGACGATGCTGCGCGCGAGCGCCACGCGCTGCATCTGGCCGCCTGACAGGGCGACCACCGGGCGGTCGGCATATTCGGACAGGCCGACCAATTCTAGCACCTCGTCGACCATGCGGCCGGCGTCGGAGCGCAGGATTTTGCGGTGCTTGAGCGGATAGACCACGTTCTGCCGCACCGTCATGTGCGGCCATACCGCGTAGGACTGGAACACCATGCCGATGTCGCGCAGCCGCGGCGGCAGCAGAATGCCGTGCGCGGGCGACGACACCACGCGGCCGGCGATGCTGATGGTGCCGGCGGTCGGATGCTCGAGCCCGGCGACGCAGCGCAAGGTCGTGGTCTTGCCGCAGCCCGAGGGGCCGAGCAGGACCACGATCTCGCCGGCCGGCACACCGAAGCTTACTCCGTCGATCGCCGGCCGGCCGACCGAGAACTGCTTGCGCAGGCCCGTGACGTCGAGCGTCGCCGTCATGGTTTCACTTTGGCTTCACGGGCGCCACGGTCACTGGCGATAGCCGAAGGTCTTGTCCCATTCCGCGACCCACCGCCCGTGCAGCTTCACGTACTCGTCGAACTTCGGGAACCAGACCTTGACCACCTTGGGATCGAAGCCTTCCGGATAGACCGGCGCCACCTTGAGCGAGGTGAGATTGCCGAGCTCCTTGATCATGAAGGTCTGGCCTTCCTTGGACAGGCACCAGTTGAGGAACAGCTTCGCGGCATTGGGATGCGCCGCCGTCTTCGGAATTCCCGAAGCGTAGGGATTGACCGGCGTGCCCTCGGGCGGGAAGAAGATCTTGATCGGTGCGCCGTCCTTCTGCTTCGGATAGATCGCATTGTAGAGCAGGGGGCCCATGGCGACTTCGCCGCGCACCATCGAGTCCGACATCGGCGCGCCGGAGGGATAGAGGATTGGGTGGGTCGCTGCCTGCTTCGCCCAATAGTCCTCGCCGAGCACTTGGCGCTCGAACATGATGCGGGTCCAGGTGGTGCCGCCGGACTGGGCGAAAACTTGCCCCGTCATCTTGTCGTATTCCGGCTTGGTCAGATCCATCCAGCTCTTCGGCGGATTTTTTACGAGCTCTGTGTTGTAGGCGATCGACCACACCAGCGTGGCGCGCGGCCACAGCTTGGGCGAGATCTGAGCGTCCGGATTGTAGTCGGCGGCATTCGGCGGCGCGTAATCCATAAACATGTCGACCAGCGGCAGCATCAGCGCGCGGTCGGAATGATCGACAACGTCGGCGATCAATTTGCCGGCCGCGGCCTCGGTCTTGATGCGGGTGATCAACTGGCCGCCCGGTGCGCGCACCATCTCGACCTTGATATCGGGGAAGCGCTTGTTGAACGCCTTGATGACTTGCTGTTCTACCTCGGCGAAGTTCGCCGTGTAGTACACCAGCTTGCCTTCGGCCTTGGCCGCCGCGATCAGCTCGGGCGAGCCGAATTCCTGCTGCGCCATGGCCGGCGCGGAAAGCGCGACGGCCAAGCCGGCGATTCCGGCCATCATTACGGTTTTTTTCTTCATAGCCAATCCTCCCTTGGTTTTGTTTATCCGGTGCGGGCCACGCTGCCCTGCGCCGCCCCTCTCGATAGCCAGTTTGCGCCCCCAATCAGCACGCCAAGCAGGACCGTCTGCACCAGACTGAATGCAGCGGTTTTTCCGAGATTGCCGCCTTCGTAGTAGTCGAGCAGCAGCACCGACATTACCATGGTGTTGCTGGTGTAGAGAAACAGCGACGAGCCCAATTCGCGGATCGCCAGCACGAACAGCAGCGTCATCGCGGCGATCACGCCGGGGCTGGCGAGCGGCAGCACGATGGTGCGTATGGTGCGGAGCATCCCGGTGCCGCAGACCCAGGCTGCTTCTTCCAATTCGCGATGAATCTGCAGGAACGACGTCGACAACGCCTTGACCGTGTCCGGCATGAAGCGGGCGATGAAGGCAAGCGCGAGAATCCAAAGGGTGCCGTAAAGCCCGCCCGGAATGCCGATCCAGGCCCACAAATAGGCGACGCCGATCACCAGGCCGGGAATGGCGACCGGCAAGGTCGATAACAGGTCGATCGAGCGCCGGCCCGTCACGTGCGTGCGGTGAATCGTGTAGCCGATGGCGAAGGCGAGCGCGCCGCCCGCCAGCGCGGTGATGACGCCGACCTCGACCGCGTTGTAGATCGAATTGAGCGTGAGCGGATTGTCGAAAATGCTGTGGAAGTGCATCAGCGAGTACTGCCGCATGTCGAACAGGCTGGCGGCATCGCGGATGAACATGAATTTGCGGAACGCCGCCACGATCAGCGCCAGCGTCGGCAGCACGGCGACCACGATCAGGTAGACGATGCCGAATCCGAAGGTGAGCCAGCGCCACGGCCCGAGATCGAGATTGCGCGGGCGGTAAGCCTTGCCGGCGACGGTGACGTAGCTGCGTCCGCTCAGCACCTTTTGCTGCAGAAAAACCAGCACCCCGGTCACCACCATCAGAATGATCGCGACCGCCGCCGCCGTGTTGTAGAGCGGCGGCGACCAGTTGGTGAGCTTGAAGATGTAGGTGGTGAGCACGTTGATGTTGGTCGGCGCGCCGAGCACCGCCGGAATGCCGTAGATGCCAAGCATCACGATGAACGACAGCAGCATGCCGGAGATGATCGCCGGCATGATCAGCGGGAACGTCACCGAAAACAATGTCGCGAAGGCGCTGGCGCCGGAAATTTCGGCGGCCTCTTCCAGGCTCGGGTCCATGTTGCGCAACGCCGAGGCGGTGAACATGTAGACGTAGGGCGCGTAATAAATGCCGAACACGAAGACCAAACCGGTCAACGAATAAAAATCCACATGTAAATCGAGATGCATCCACTTGAACAGAGTGTTGATCAGGCCGGTCTTCGGCGAGCCGAGGATCGTCCAGGCGACGCCGGCGACCAGCGGCGGCGCGAACAGCGGCAGGATGCTGGCCGCCGCGATGAAGCGCTTGAACGGCGTATTGGTGCGCACGACGATCCAGGAAAACGTCAATCCGATCGCCACCGCGATAATTGTTCCGCCGCCGCAGGCAACGAGCGTATTGAACAGCGCCTCGCCGACATTCGGATTGCTCAGCACGGTGAGAAAGTTCGTGATCGAGAGATGGGCCAGGCTGAAGCCCTCGACCACCGGATTGGTGTCGGTGAGCGCTCCAAGCAGCAAAGTGAGAAGCGGGTAAACCACCAGGAAGGTCAGGATCGCGAGCAGTAACAACACCCAGGCCGCCGCCATGATACCGCGGCGGCGACCCGCATGCGTCTCTTGCAGCGCGCCTTGCAGCGGCGTTGCCAGCTCGGTCAAAGCGTTCCCCTTTGGCGACGTTTTGTTCTTTTTTGCCTGTGGGCATTATCCCACACGATCGGCGGGCGGTCTGCAATAATTTCGGTCAGGCCGTGGTCGGCTCGCTGGCTTCCTGGTGCCAGATCAACAGCCTGCGGCGGATCAAGGCCATGGCCTTGACCAGGGCATAGCCGATCACGGCGATCTCGACGATGCCGGCGAACACGCCGGTGGAATTGGCGAAGCGCGAGGCCGTCATCATGGCGCCGCCCAGCCCGTAGCCGCCCATCAGCATCTCGGCCACCACCGCCACGATCAGCGACAGCGGCAGCGCCACCTGCAAGCCGGTCATGATCTGCGGGGCCGCCGCCGGCAGCACGATCTGCCAGAGCATTTCACGTTCGTTGGCGCCCATGTTGCGTGCCGACCAGAGCAGTTCGCGTTCCACGCCCTGAATGGCGATGACGGTGGCGGCGATCACCGGGAAGATGGCGTCGATGACGATGATGGTGATCTTGGACACGTCGTAGACGCCAAGCCACAGGATCACCACCGGCAGGAAAGCGATCTTCGGCATCGGAAAGCCGACCGAAATGATCGGATCGAAGAACCAGTTCGCGATCGCGTTGCGCGACATCGCCATGCCGATGATGACGCCGCCGACCGCGCAGATCGCGAAGCTGACCAGCGCGCGGTAGAGCGTGAGAGCCGTATTGATGGCGAGGTCGCCGGAGACGGCGTCCTGCCAGATTCGCAGCAGCACATTGCTCAGCGCCGGCAGTTGGAACGGCGTGAAGGTGCCGCTGCGCGCCAAGATTTCCCACGCCGCCAGCAGCACGGCAATGGAAAAGAAGCGGGTCACCACGATGTATGTGAACCGCGCGGCCTTTTCCGGCCAGCCGTCCGGCGTCGTCGTCGTTGTCGATGCGGGTTCTACTCGCGCCATGCCAGCGTTCGCTTGGTGATCAGCAGATAAATCCGGTCGGCGGCGAAACCGAGAAACGCCACCGTTAGCACCACCGCATACATCGCGTCATAATTGCCGTTGGCGCCGAGATAGCCGATCAGGTAGCCGAAGCCCTTCTGCGCCACGATCAATTCCGACGACACCAGCAGGATGAAGGAGAGCGCGAGCGCGGTGCGGATGCCATTGAGCAGTTCCGGCATCGCGCTCGGCACCACCACGTCCCACAGCATGCGCAGCTTGTGGGCGCCCATGCTGCGCGCCGACCACACCAGCACCTGTTCGCTCGAGCGCGCGCCGTTGAAGGCGCCGATCGTCACCGGCAGCATGCAGCCGAGGAAAATGAGCAGAATCTTGGAGCCGTCGCCGAAGCCGAGCCAGATCACGGTGACCGGTATCAGCGCCGATTTCGGCAGCGGATAGAAGATTTCCACGATCGGGGCGACCAGCACGTTCACCGGCTTCGACCAGGCCATGGCGATGCCGAGCACACCGCCGATGGCGATCGACAGCGCCAGCCCGGCGCCGGCGCGATAGAGCGAGGCGAGCCCATTGGTGACGAGTTCGCCGGTCTTGATCATGTCGATCCAGGCGATGACCACCTCGGACAGAGGTGGCAGTGCGGTGGTCGATACCAGCTCCAGCCGCGCGGCCAGCTCCCAGGCGACCGCCAGCAGCAGGAGCGGGAGATAGCGCGTAATCTGCTTCATGGCGCGCGCTTTCCCTGCGCCTTGATGGCTTCGTCCTTCACCAGGTTCCAGATCTCGTCCACCTTCTCGACGAAGGCCTTGGCCTTGTGGACGTGCGGATCGGTCTTGTCGAACTTGGTGTCGACGATGGTCTTGATGCGGCCGGGCCGCGCCGACATCACCGCCACCCGGTCGGCGAGATAGACCGCCTCCTGCACATCGTGGGTGACGAAGATCACCGTCTTCGGCGTGCGCTGCCAGATGCGCAACAGCTCGCTCTGCATCAAGCCGCGGGTCTGCGCGTCGAGCGCGCCGAACGGCTCATCCATCAGCAGAATTTTCGGGTCGAAAGCGAGCGTGCGCGCGATCGCCGTGCGCTGCTTCATGCCGCCGGAGAGTTGCGAGGGGTAGCTGTCCTCGAAGCCATGCAGGCCGACCAGCTCGATGAAATCTTGCGCGCGTTTTTCGCGCTCCACCTTCGGCATGCCTTGCCGTTCCAGCCCGTAAAGGATGTTGCCGCGCACTGTCTTCCACGGAAACAGCGCGAAGTGCTGGAACACGATGCCGCGGTCGGGGCCGGGGCCGGCGACCGCCTTGCCGTCGATCGCGATGGTGCCGGTCTCGACCGGCAGAAAGCCGCCAATCAGATAGAGCAGCGTCGACTTGCCGCATCCAGACGGCCCGAGCAGCGCGACGAATTCGCGATTTTGCACCGCAAGCGAGACCTGGTCGAGCGCCAGCACCTCGCGCCCGCGCGGCGGGCGATACAGGTGGCTGACGCCGTCGATGACGATTTGCGATTGCAGGGTCATGGCGGCATGAAGCCTCCCCAATGGCCGCCTTCTGTCAAGCGCCGTCGGCACTGTTGCAGCAATATCGCTGGCCTATAATGTGGGACAGCAAACCTTCAGAACCGTAAGAGGAAACGTCAGTGGCCAATACGCTCAAGGAAGCCCGCGCCGAGCTTTCGCTTGCCAACCGCATCGTCGCCCATGAAGGCGTCATCGACGCCTTCGGGCATGTCAGCATGCGTCATCCCGACCATCCGGGCCGCTATCTTTTGTCGCGCTCGCGCGCGCCCGAACTGGTGACGCCGGAAGACTTCGTCGAATACGACCTCGACTCCCGGCCGCTGCGCGACCCTGGCGTCGGGCAATATTCCGAACGGGTGATCCACGGCGAAATCTACAAGGCGCGGCCGGACGTGATGTCGGTGTGCCATCACCATTGTCCGGCCTTCATGCCACTACTCGCCACCGGTACCGATTATGTGCCGATTTTCCATCTCGGCGCGGTCGGCGGCATCAAGCCGCCTTACTGGGACCAGCACGACGAGTTCGGCGACACCAACATGCTGGTGGTCAAACCGGAGGAGGGGGCCTCGCTCGCCCGCGCATTGGGGAGCCAATGGGTGGTGTTGATGAAGCGGCACGGCGTGACCGTCGCCGGCACCAGCGTGAAGGACTGCGTATTCCGCTCGATCTATTCGGCGCGCAACGCCGAATACCATGTGCGCGCTTTGGCGATCGGCGGCGCCGTCGCCTCGCTGTCGCCGGGCGAAGCCCAAATGGCCGGCCAGATCACCGCCAAGACCACTGGCCTGACGCGCTCGTGGGAATACTGGTCGATGCGGGTCGGCAAATCTGGGAGCTTGGCGGGCGGGGTACCGACCGCGGCCAAGAAAGCCAAATCGGCGCGGGCGGCGGCAAAGCCGCGCCGCAGTCGTAAATTGCGGCGGCGATGAGAAATTAGGCTTTCCCCGTGAACGGCACTCGGTGTTGAATGGTCGAATTCCAACGATAGAAAAAATAAGTGAGGGAGAACATCGCATGCAGAAATTCAAGAACATCGTCGCCGCGCTCGGGCTCATCGTGCCTCTGGCGCTGGCGGGCACGCAGGCTTGCGCCGAGGATACGCTCAAGCTGGTGATAGGCCAGATCAACAACTGGGAAAACCAGGCGCCGACGCTCGGCCAGGACGCCGGCATCTTCAAGAAACACGGCTTGATCCTGGAGAACACCGGCTCGCAAGGCGCCGGCGAAACCATCCAGGCGGTGATCACCGGCTCAGCCGATATCGGCGCCGGCGTCGGCGCCGCCGGCATCATGCGCGCTTTCGCCAAGGGCGCGCCGGTGCGGATTCTCGCGCCCATGTTCACCGGCACCGGCGACCTGTTCTGGTACGTGCGGTCCGATTCCAAGATCCAAAGCTTGAAGGACGCGACGCCCGAGACCACCATCGCCTATTCGACCAGCGGATCGAGCTCGAACAACATTGTCGTAGGCTTCATCAGCGAGCTCGGCGCCAAGGCCAAGCCGACCGCGACCGGCGGTCCTCCCGGCACGCTGACCGCGGTGATGTCCGGCCAGATCGACATCGGCTGGGCGGCACCGCCGTTCGGCCTGCAAGAAATCAAGGAGGGCAAGATCCGCATCGTGGCGCGCGGCAGCGACGTGCCCTCGCTGCGCGGGCAGACGGCGCGCACATTGATCGTGAACGCTAACTCACTGAAGACTAAGCACGATGCCATCGTGCGTTTCATGGACGCCTATCGCGAAGCGGTGGACTGGATGTATTCCGATCCCAAGGCGGTCGAGATGTATTCCGTCAAGATCAAGCGCCCGATCGAACTGCTCAAGGAGTCAATGGCCAAGTTCCAGCCGATAGAGACCATGCAAACCGATAAGTTTGCCGATCTCGACGGCGCCATCGCCGACGCGGTCAAGCTCAAATTCCTGGAGAAGCCGCTGACCAAGGAGCAGATTGCGGAGTTGCTGCAGATCCCGCCGCGCAAGAAATAACCGCGCGCCGCTCAAGCGCGCAAGAAACGGAACGGGCCGCTGTCTGGCAGCGGCCCGTTTTGTTTTGCGCTTCGCGCAATGACGAATGCGCGCGGCTTACTTCTTCGCCGGTTTTTTGGCGGCTTTCTTGGCCTTCGCCTTCTTGGCCTTCTTGGCCTTCGCGGCCTTCGGAGCCGGGCATGCCTTGTTCGAAATGATCTTGGCGCCTTCGGCCTTCGCGGTGCACTTGTTGACGTAAGTGAACTTCATACCGCCCTTCACCGCGCAATACTTCGCGTCGGGCGAGAAGCAAAGCCCCATCGGGGCCGGCGCCGCGGCAGCAGCCTTCTTCTTGCTTTTAGCTTCGCCAACGTTCACGGAGCCGATTACAAAAGCGGCAGCGGTGGCGGCGACGATGGCAGCATATCCAAGACTTCTAAGTTTCATTTTTTCCTCCCCAGAGTTGAGATAGCGATAGTAGAGGAGAGCTCGAAAAAATTACAAGAAATTTAGGCTCCGCTGCAGCGCAAAAATTCTGAACGCATATTCACGTTTCTATCTCGCGCTTGCGTTAATGCTGGCTCAATGCCGATTCTTGGCAGCCATGCTGATCGCATCGAGCATCGCGTTGCGGCCTTCTTTCAGCGTTGCGCGCACCGTTTCATGCTTGCCGAGCGCGCCCATCTCGCGCTGGTGCTTAACGGTGGCATCCACCATCAGGGGATCGAGCCCGAGTTCGCGCAAGGTCGCGGCGGACTCTTCCATCTCGGCGGCACGGCGCTCGCCGTGGCTCGCCATGCGCTCCAGATTGTATTCGGCGATCTTGGTGAAATCGAGCGTCGGGTAATTGTTCTTGAGCGACACCGTCACTTCGTCGAGCACACCGGCGCGGGCGGCGGCGAGGAAACATTCGAGCGTGAGCGCCTCGATGCCCTTGATCATCACGCTGCGGATCATCTTGATGGCGGCGGCGTGCCCGGTATCGCCGCCGACGACGCTCAGTTTCATCTCCAGCTCGTGGAGCAGCGGCGAAATCGCTTCGGCATGGGGACCGGCGATCGACAGCGGCGTCTTGTGGCGCGCCGGATGGATCGGCGCGATCACCGCCACGTCCACATAGCGGGCGCGCTCGCCCAGGAGCTTCGCGGTGTCCCGCTTGCGGCCGGGCGAGACCGAATTGATGTCGAGATAATAGGGCTTAGCCGTGAGATGCGGCTCGACCGAGCGGGCGGCCTCCAGACTGGAGGCCGCCGTCACTGCGGAAATGATCATGTCGGTTTCAGCGACCGCGTCGGCCGCCGAATTCGCCAGCCGCACGCCGATGCTCGCGCCGACCGCTTTCAGCCGCGCGCCTTCCGCTTGCGGGAACAAAATATCCCAGGCGGCGATACGCTCGATGCCGGCCTCACGCAGGCCGGCGGAGATCGCCTGTCCGGCCTCGCCGAAGCCGATGAAGGAAACGCGCGGTGTGTTGCGGCGGGTCATGATGTTTCCATTTTAGATCGTTTTCACTTCCGCGTCCTGCCGCGTGGTCTGGAAGCTCACCGCCATCAGCCATTGGCCGTCGCGCTTGACTAAGACGCGGGAGACGCGCGCCGCCTTGCCGTGGAACGGTTGGTGCTCGCAGGTCATCACCATCGCATCTTTAAAGCCGAACAGCCGCGCCGACACCAGCGGGGCTGGGGCGGAATTGGCGCCCGAGCGTTTCTGCTCTTCGATCACCGCCTTGCGGTCGGCTTTGCTGTGACGTCGCGCCGCGCCGACCACCATAAATTCGTCGGCCACGTGCTGCGCCCAAACTTCGGGCTCGTGCTGCATCACCGCGGTTTCCAGCCGCTGCCAGGAGGCGAGACAGTCGCGCTCGTCGGCATTGCGCGGCTCGTAGGGGATCGTCTTGCACGGGTTGTCCCATTCCTTACGGCCGGGGCCATGCGGCGCGGCTGGCAAATTCTGCGAGACCTCGTGATAGGCGAGCAGCCGCCAGCCCGCCGCGCGTTTGACCCAGATGCGAAGCACGAACACTTTGTCGCGATCGACCGCGATGGTGGCTACTTCGCCGTAGTGATAGCCGACCGGCTCAAGGCCGGCCTCAGCGCCGAGTGGCGGCTTGGGCAGGGCTGCGTTTGTTTGTCCCTTGTCGAGAATACGGCCGTTTAAATCCACCCAAGTGAATTCGTCGTCGAGCAATGCAGCGGCGGCGCGCGTGTCGCCGGTTGCCAGCGCGGAGATTAGTGCGTGATCAGCCCACACCAAGTCGCCTGCATCCATGCGCGGGGCCGAACCGTTGCCAGATTGCGCCATGGCAAATCAGGAGTCCGCCACGCCCGGCACCGGCGGCGTGCCGTGGGTGTGGAACGACTTGATGGTCTGCAAGCCCCAGGCCTGGCCCTTCTTGCGTTCGGCTTCGGTCCAAGTGATCGGCTTCCAGTCCGGCGCCAGCACCAGCCGCGCGCCGGCGCAGGCGACCTCCACGCGATTGCCGCCCGGCTCATAAACGTAAAGGAAAAAGGTCTGCTGAACGGCGTGCTTGTGCGGCCCGGTCTCGATGAACACGCCGTTCTCCAGGAAGATATCGGCGGCGCGCAAGATGTCCTCGCGGCTGTCCAGCGCGTAGGTGATGTGGTGAAAACGTCCTTTGGTGCCGGTGTGGTCGCGGGTATAGGCGAAATCGTAGGACTTGTTGGTGGCGGTCATCCACATGCCAGCCTCAGAGCCGTCGTCGAGCACGATCTGCTCGGTCAGCATGAAGCCGAGATAGTTCTGAAAGAATTCCCGGTTCGCCTTGATGTCCACCGCCAGGCCATTGAAATGATCGATGCGCCGCACATTGATGCCGCGCGCCGGATAGCGCTGCGCCTGATTTTTCAGCGCCGGCCTCTCGCCGGGCGGCGCCTGGTACCATTCGGTGTCATAATAGAGTTCGATGACGTGGCCGTCGGGATCCTTACAGACGAAAGTTTTGCCGTGGCCGAGGTCGCCGTCGCTCCAGCCGACATCGAAACCGGAGCCTTTGAGCGCCGCCGCGCGCCGCTCGAGCGCCTGTGGACTGCGCGTACGGAACGCCGCATGTCCCATGCCCGAGGTCTTCGCGGCGGTGAGCTTGAGCGAATAGCGCTCATAGTCGTCCCAGCCGCGCAGATAAACGCTGTCGCCCTTCTCGCCGCTCTGGGTCATGCCCATCACGTCGATGAAGAACTTAGCACTTTCCGCGAATTTGGCGGTGAGGATTTCGACATGGCCGAGATGGGCGATGTCGCGAATGGGTTCGGGTTGCATCGGACCGTTCTAGTGCGCTGGTGTCATTTGATCAATTCTGGCGAACTGCGCGCGAACGTCAGGACCAGATTGTTGGCCGGCATAGGCGCGATCTCGGCCGCCGTCAGGCCGGCGCCTTGCGCGAGCGCGTTCAGATCGGCCAGGTCGCGCACGCCCCATGCGGGATTTTCCGCCCGCAAGCTGGCGTCGAAGGCGGCGTTGCTCGGCGCTGTGTGTTGCCCGGAGCGCATGAACGGGCCGTAGACGAACAGCCGGCCATTGGCGCGCAAATAACGGCCGGCGCCGGCAAACAGGTTTTGCGCCACTCGCCAGGGCGCGATGTGCAGCACGTTGATGCAGAGCAGGGCGGTGAGCGCAGCCCCCGCTTGCCCATCCGCCATCCAAGACCAAGCGGGATCGGCAAGGTCGATCCGCTGCGGCGCGCGCAGGTTTGCAAGCCCCGCATGCCGCCGCCAGGCCTCGATGCTGGCGAGATGCGATGGGTAAATATCGCTCGGCCACCAGGTGATGTCGGGCGCCAGGCGCGCAAACTCGGCAATGTGCTGCCCGGTGCCGCTGCCGATTTCCAGCACGTCGCCTGTCCGCCCGAGCAGAAAGGGCGAGAGTGCCGACCAGATGGCGTCATGGTTGCGGTGAAAGGCCGGGCCATGCAGCCGTCCGTCGGGCGCAGGCGGCGCTCCGGATTTTCCGAATTCGACGACGAATTCCGCCATGACGGCCATCGGCCTTTTTGCGTTGCGCGTTGCAATTAACCTTTGCCCGTCGCTCCGGTCAAAGGCCAATTATTGAGGCTGGTGGCGGGATTACGCGGGCCTTGTTCGTTGTTTTTGGAGGGCCAATCGGGCAATATCGCGCCTCCAGCGGATAAGCCCGCGGCCCGTTCGATGTCGTAGGGCGCTTCGGACCGGCTTTAAAAAGGAATCTGGGAGGATTCACATGCGCAAACTGTATTCGACGCTGGCGGCGATTGCCGTTGTGGCGCTGGCGCTGCCGGGCGCGGCCAACGCACAGCAGAAGGTCGTCATCGGCATCCCGACCTCGCCGCCTAATATCGTCCACATGCCGGTGATCGTCGCTAAAGAGCTCGGCCTTTACAAAAAAGCCGGCCTCGATGTCGACATTGTCTCGCTCGGTGACGGCGTGAAGGTTTATCGCGCGTTGCTCTCCGGCAACATCGATATGGGGCTTACCCCCGGTGCGCCGACCATCATTGGCCGCTCAAACGGCGCCACCGTGAAGGGTCTTTCCGCCAATCTGCCGAAGTTCGAAGCCTCGATGATCGTACGCGCCAACGTCAAGACCATGGCCGACCTCAAGGGCAAGCGCATCGGCATCCAGGAGCCCGGCGGTTTTGCCGACCTGCTCAGCCGCAGCGTGCTGCGCGCGGCCAAGATCGACCCCAAGGACGTCAACTTCGTCAGCATCGCGAGCGAAGACGTGCCGGCGCTGGTGGCGGACCAGGTCGACACCGCGATCTTGCATGTCGAGCAGGAAATGCTCGCCAAGAGCAAGGTGCCGGACCTGCACGCCATTGGGCGGATGTGGGAGCTGCAGCCGAAGACGCTCTATACCTTCCTGTCGGCTACCGAAAAAACGATGAAGGAAAAGCCGGCGATGGTGCAGGCCATCGTCACGGCAAACATCGAAGCGACCCGCATCATGTACCAGGACAAGGCCAAGATCATGCCTATCCTGATCAAGCAGACCGGCTATCCGGAAAAGATCCTGTCCGAGAGTTTTGACTTCATGGTGACGAACTGCATTTGGGACGCCAACAGCGGCTTGAGCGCCGAGCGCGTGAATTTTACCGCCGAGCTGATGACCAAAATCGGCAACATCAAGGAAGGCAAGACGCCGACCTACGACGATATCGTCGACACCACTTTCGCCAAAAAGGCGCTCGAGCAGCTTGGCGAATGGAAAGGCCCGGTCTGCCCAACGGCCGCGTTTTAAGCGATAAAGGCGTGAAGGAAGGATCACGATGAGCGTTGCCAATGAGGTTCAGGCCGCGGCGGTCGCCGACGGGACGCGACCGGCCGCAGACGTGGTCAGGACGCCGTGGTGGGAGCAGCCGGCGCTTTTCCGCTACGGCTTCGTCGCGCTCATCCTGATCGTCTGGGAAATCGTCGGGCCGTTCATCAGCCCGATCTTCTTTACTTATCCGACCAAAATTGCGGTCGCATTCTACGATCTGACCATCTCCGGCGAACTGCTTTATTACCTCGGCCAGAGCCTGGAGGTCATGATCTACGGCCTGAGCATCGCCGTCATCGTCGGCATTCCGCTGGCGGTGGCGATGGCCCGCGTGCGCTGGCTCGACTGGGCGCTCGACCTGCCGATCAACGCGCTCTACGCGACACCTTTGGTCGCGGTGGTGCCGTTGCTGGTGCTGTGGTTCGGCATTTATCTCAAAGCCAAGATCATCGTCGTATTTCTGTTCGCGGTATTCCCGGTCCTGATCAACACCTATCAGGGCGTGCGCGAATGCGACAAGAACATGATCGAAGTGGCGCGCTCGTACCGCTCCAGCGAATGGCGGATGTGGCAGGATGTGCTACTGCCGTTCGCGGTGCCCTATATCATCGCCGGCATCCGGCTCGCCATCGGCCGCGGGCTGATCGGCATGATCATCGCCGAATTTTACACCACCATCTCCGGCCTCGGCTTCATGATCACGCGCTACGCCAACGTGTTCGAGATGGACAAGGTGTTCGTGCCGGTGATCGTGCTGATGGTGCTCGGAGTGTCGCTCACCACCATGCTGAAATGGTTCGGGCGCCGCATCGCGCCCTGGAGCCACGGCAATCGCTGATCGGCGGGGCTCTCGCCGTATTGTCAGCCAACAAGAAGCCGCCGTCGCCGGCAGCCACGTGCAAGCGAGCAGGGACCGGCCGTTAAATGAGCGCGGTCGTGACGCTCGTAAACGTCTTATTAAGGCCGGTGCCCAGGCCAAACACCACGGCGATGATCGCAACCGAGATGCCGGCGGCAATCAGACCATATTCTATGGCGGTAGCCCCCGAATCGTTCTTCAAGAACGCAACAAATTTGGACATGTGAACCCTCCGCGTTGTGTGCACGCGGGAACTATAGTTCGAGGGGTTTAAAGATACCTTCCACTGAGCGTTTACAAATTTACGAGAAATTCGTCGGCCGGGATGTCAATCCAGCAGTTGTGATTGAAAAACCCAATCGATTGCATCCGCATTTTGCAACGTACGGAATTTTCAATAGATTTTTGCGAGGCGCGTTAAGTTATTGTTACCTATGCCGCCTAGACGTCTTCCGGCTTGTCGACATAGACCAGCCCGGCTTTCTGTAAGCCCTCGCGCATCTTGTATATATCGAGACTGAGCACACCAGCCGCGAGCTGCTTGCGCTTGCCGACCTCGTCGTCGTTGCGCTTCTGCGCCTTGGCCGCTGTCTCGACCGCGAGCTTTTTCGGGATGACGACCACGCCATCGTCATCGGCCACCACCACGTCGCCCGGCTCGACGTTCACACCCGCACAAACAACCGGAATGTTGACGGCGCCGAGCGCGGCCTTGACCGTGCCCTTGGCCGAGATCGCCTTCGACCAGACCGGAAAGCCCATCTCGGTGAGCGGCTTGACGTCGCGGCAGCCGGCGTCGATGACGAGGCCGATCACCCCGCGCGCATGCAGCGCGGTCGCCAGCAATTCGCCGAACATGCCGTCGGTGTTGTCGGAGGTGCAGCCGACCACCAGCACGTCGCCTTTCTGGCATTGCTCGACCGCGACATGGATCATCCAATTGTCGCCCGGCTGCGCCAGCACGGTGACCGCCGGACCGCCGATCGCGGCGCCGGCGTAAATCGGGCGCATATAGGGTTTCATCAGGCCCGAGCGCCCGAGCGCCTCATGCGCGGTGGAGACGCCGACGGCGGCGAGCGTGCCGATGGCGTTGGGATCGGCGCGTTTGATGTTGCGGACGACGACGGGTTTCATTTCAGGATCTCCTCCACGGTCGGGAACAGCCGCTGATAGGCCTCGCCATAGGTCATCGGCACGCCGGTGTTGCGGTTGCCCTGCATGCCGCGGTTGAGCGCCACGCGCTCATAATAAGCCCACAAATGTTTTTGCGCGGCCAGGATTTGGAACGCCTTGTATTTCTGCTCCCACACCTCGTCGATCTTGAGAATGAGGTTGGGCTTGTAGTTGCACATCTCGGGCTGATGCGGCTCGAACAGGAAAACCGGCGGCGCGGAGTATTTGTATTTGGCGCCCGGCTTGTGGCCCATGGCCTGCGCCACCACGCGCGTCTCCTGCGCGAAATGCGCGGCGTTGGGATGATCGAAATTGTATGGGTCCTCGAGCGCGTGCGTGAGCACGAAGGCGGGGTTGGTTTCACGATAGATGTCGACCATGCGGTCGAAATGCCGCTCGTTGGGTTTGAGCGGATAGTCGCCGCAGTCGAAAAACTCGATCTCGGCGCCGAGCAGGCTGGCGGCGCGCTCGGCCTCGTCCTTGCGGCCGGCTTTCACCGTTTCGAGCGTGGCACCCGGCTCCTTCCAGGCGAACTGGCTCTCGCCGCGCTCGCCGAAGGACATGCAGACGATTTTCACCTTGTAGCCGCGCTTGGCATGCAGCGCGATGGCGCCGCCCGCGCGCCAAACGAAATCGCCCGGGTGGGCGGTAATGACGAGCCCGGTCTTCTGTTCCGGCATGGTCTTACGAACTCCTTGTTGCGCGGGACGTCTATAAACTAGGCGGGGCCCAGGGCGGTCAAGGCGGCCTGGCGCGAGAGAGCCAGCGGGAGGTTGCTGAACGATGCCGGCTGCTGGAAGCGCGTAAGCCGGTCGCCGGAGTGTCCAGACGTATTGTGTACGATTGAGAGAATCTGCAGCAAACTGCCCAATATTTACTCAGCGGCCAAAGCCTCCAATTTAGGCAATCCACAGGCATTCGTAAAAATCCATAGAATTTACAGACGCTTATGAGGCTATCGCGGCCTTGGCACAGGCCTTGCGAACTTGGAAGGGCGCGGAAATGTCGCCGGGCAATATCGCGCGCGTCAAACGCAGGGGACTTCGCTCATGCTCAACTCAGTTAAACCGAATGCCCGTCGCTGGCTTTACGCCGCGGCGGGTCTTGCTTTTGCGGCAACTGCCGCGCTCTCGCCCGCGAAAGCCGAAGACACCATCAAGGTCGGCATCCTTCACTCGCTGTCCGGCACCATGGCCATCAGCGAAACGACGCTGAAAGACGTGATGCTGATGCTGATCGACGAGCAGAACAAGAAAGGCGGCCTGCTCGGCAAGAAGCTCGAAGCCGTGGTGGTCGATCCGGCCTCCAACTGGCCGCTGTTCGCCGAAAAGGCGCGCGAATTGATCTCCAAGGACAAAGTATCGGTCGTGTTCGGCTGCTGGACCTCGGTGTCCCGCAAATCGGTGCTGCCGGTGTTCAAGGAGCTCAACTCGATCCTCTTCTATCCTGTCCAGTTCGAGGGCGAAGAAGGTGAGCGCAACGTGTTCTACACCGGCGCCGCGCCGAACCAGCAGGCGATTCCCGCCGTCGACTATCTGATGAGCAAGGACGGCGGCTCGGTGAAGCGCTGGGTGCTGGAAGGCACCGACTACGTCTATCCGCGCACCACCAATAAAGTCCTCGAGGCCTACCTCAAGCAGAAAGGGGTGAAGGACGAGGACATCATGATCAACTACACCCCGTTCGGCTTCTCCGACTGGCAGACCGAGGTCACCAAGATCAAGGCGTTCGGTTCGGCCGGCAAAAAGACGGCGGTGGTGTCTACCGTCAACGGCGACGCCAACGTGCCGTTCTACAAAGAACTTGGTAACCAGGGCATCAAAGCCACCGACATTCCGGTGATGGCGTTCTCGGTCGGCGAGGAAGAACTCGCCGGTCTCGACACCAAGCCGCTGGTCGGCCATCTCGCCGCCTGGAACTACTTTGAGTCGATCAAGACCCCGGTGAATGCCACCTTCATCAAGGAATGGCACGCCTTCACCAAGAACCCGAAGCGCACCACCAACGATCCGATGGAAGCGCACTACATCGGCTTCAACATGTGGGTGAAGGCGGTGGAGAAGGCGAAGTCGACCGACCCGGACAAGGTGATCGCAGCGCTGCCCGGCATCAAGCAAGCCAACCTCACCGGCGGCGTGTCCGAGATGTTGCCGAACCACTACATCACCAAGCCGGTGTTCATCGGCGAAATCCGCGCCGACGGCCAGTTCGATGTGGTGTGGAAGACCAAGGGCCTGGTGAAAGGCGACGCCTGGTCGCCCTATTTGCCCGGCTCGAAGGACCTGATCGCCGATTGGGTTAAGCTCAAGTGCGGCAACTACAACACCGTCACCAAGAAATGCGGCAGCGGTTCGTAAAGCTCGCCGTTCATGCGTCGTGATCGTTGACGCAAATCCCAAACGGAGGCGGCGGGCCAAGCCGCCGCCTCCAATTAAAACTCAGATGCCGGGGTTTGATTGCAATGCGTAGCTTCTGCGGCCGCATCACAGCGCTCGTATTCGCCCTCGGTTTGCTTGGCTCCAGCGCCGGGCTCGCCCTTGCCGGGCCTTATGAGGACGCGCTGGTCGGCTTGACCGAAGGCTCCCTGAGCGATACCGGCGACGCCATCAACAAGGTCGCCGCTAGCGGCAATCCGCTTGCCGCGCAACTATTGCAAGCGGCGGAGGACGCGCGGCTGATGTTCAGCGCCGCGCAAAAGAAGGTCTTCATCAAGACCAAGGACGACAAGCTGCTCGACGCCGCCACCGGTAAGGAATTCACCGGCACGCCGCCGGACGATATCGATACCGTCATTGTCAACAACCGGCTGCGCGGCATCATCGATGCCGTGATCGGCAGCCTGACGCTGATGTCGCCCAATACCAATCAGCGTTTCGACGCGGCGCAGGCGGTGTTCAAGTCGCGCGAGGCCAGTGCGCTGCCGGCTTTGGACAAGGCGCTGGCCGCGGAAAAAGACCCGCGGGTCAAAAAGGCGATGAACGAGGCGCGCGCCGCCATCGTCCTCACAGACAAGGAATCGAGCGACGCCGACAAGATCGCCGCCATCGCGGTCATCCGCGATCGCGGCGACCAGGATGCGCTCGGCCTGATCGACGGCATGGCGGCGGGCCAGCCGGCCGACGTGCACAAGGCGGCGCAGGCCGCCAGCGCCAAGATCCAGGGCAATCTGGCGATTTGGAACGCCGTGCAGAACGCCTGGTACGGCCTTTCGCTCGGCTCGGTGCTGCTGCTTGCCGCCATCGGCCTCGCCATCACTTTCGGCGTCATGGGCGTCATCAACATGGCTCACGGCGAGATGGTGATGCTCGGTGCCTATGTGACATTCGTTGTGCAGGAATTCATCCGCACGAGAAATCCGGCGCTGTTCGACTATTCGCTCGCTATCGCGCTGCCGCTCGCCTTCGTCGTTTCCGGCGCGGTCGGTATTTTCATCGAGCGGACCGTGATCCGTTTTCTCTATGGCCGGCCGCTGGAGACCTTGCTCGCCACCTGGGGCATATCGCTGGTGTTGCAGCAGGCGGTGCGCGCGGCGTTCGGCCCGACCAACAAGGAAGTCGGCAATCCGTCCTGGATGAGCGGCGCCTTCGACCTCGGCGGCATTCTGATCACCTATAACCGCATGTGGATCATCGTCTTTACCGGCTTGGTGTTCGTGGCGCTGCTCGCCATGCTGCGCTTCACCCGGCTCGGGCTGGAAATGCGCGCGGTGACGCAGAACCGCGCC
>Ga0208478_1000161_pt1 | contig 26469 bp, 22 predicted proteins | sample NGESurdeep072012_5_FD_184462 | JGI IMG/M metagenome (GOLD analysis project Ga0208478, IMG submission 184462) | Arctic peat soil microbial communities from Barrow, Alaska - NGEE Surface sample 415-2 deep-072012 (SPAdes) | ecosystem: Environmental > Terrestrial > Soil > Wetlands > Peat ...
ATGAAATCGGTGTCTTCACTTTTCGTGTCCAATCCATATTCTTCAGGACTGAACTTAAGATTTGCCTCCTCTTCCTCACGAATACTTTCAGTTAGAACGAACGGATCAAGTTCTGTAGCTCTGGCCGGATGTTCTTTCCTAAGTGGATACCCCTTCCAGGTCTTTGGCATCAGGATTCTTGTCAGTTTTGGATGGCCGGTGAAGTTAATGCCAAACATATCAAACACTTCGCGTTCATACCAATTAGCTGATTCCCAAACACTTGTTATACTTGGAATATTTATATCTTCATCTTTGAGAGCCACCTTTAACCTGATATCCTGATTTCTTTCAAAGGAGGTAAGGTGGTAGACCACGGAAAAATCACTGGCAGGCTGCCCGTCACGCCTGGTACGTGTCCGTTCATCTATGCCGGTCAGATCATACAACATTTTAAAAGGCAAAGTGATTTCGTTTTTCAGATATTTCAAAACCGGAATCAGGTTATTCCTGTCTGTCCATATAGTAGAAGTGCCATCTATAGTAGGCTGTTGATACAAGACGGTTTGATTACCAAACTTAGATCCTAATTCAGAAATAATAACGAGATCGTTCTGACTCATAAAAACATTAATATTCTAAAAATGATATTAAATTTCATTCATCGGTCGGATTGTATCCATTTTTGATCTTTCTTCCATTTTTTTATCACGCATTGAGATCTTTTCAGCTTTATGAATTCCCTGAGGTCCTATAACCCAGCTATATGGACGTGCCTCTTTTCCAATTGATTCCCTCAATAAGAGAAGTCCTTCAAGAAAGGCATCAGGCCGGGGAGGGCAGCCGGATACGTAAACATCAACGGGTAAAAACTTGTCAACACCCTGAACAACACTATATATATCATACATTCCACCTGAATTTGCACACGAACCCATTGAGATAACCCATCTTGGAGCCATCATCTGTTCATACAACCTTTGTATTATAGGAGCCATTTTAAGAAACACAGTACCGGCTACCACCATCACATCTGCTTCGCGGGGAGTACCACGTATTACTTCTCCTCCAAACCTGGCAATATCATACCGGCTTGTAAGTGCTGTTGCCATCTCTACGAAACAGCATGATAGCCCAAAACCAAATGGCCAGAGTGAATTCTTTCTTCCCCATGAGATCATATTATCAAGCCTTCCAAGTAATACCGATCTTGTAATAGCTTCATTGTTAATATCCATTCCCTGTCCGGAAGTTTTGTCATCAGCTTTTATCATCGGAGTTCTTCTTTAATCCTGTTTTTATACTTCAGTATTTTCCCCCCGTCCGGCCCAAAGTCAAGAGCTCCAATGCTGAGTTCATAAACTAATAGAACAACAAGTAATCCTATGAATATCAATATTCCTATATAACCGGCAAGACCAAGTTCACGGAATGATACTGCCCATAACATAATAAAAGCAGCATCAAGATCGAAAATGACGAAGAACATTGCTATGATATAAAAACCGGAAGAAAACCGTAATCGGGCGTCACCCGTCGGGGGGATCCCGGACTCGTATGGTTCATCAGTGGTCTTTTCCTTATGCCGCTCTCCCAGTACCCAGGAAAGACCAATCATTATTCCAATAAGGGAAATTACAATAAAGGCAAAAACGATAAAAGGCCAGAAAGTAATATTTTGTACCAACAACATAAATTATAAAGTGTTGAGCTTAATTTATTACTCCATTTTTATAAAGCTAAAAACAGATTTAAATATATATGATCTCTCAGGTTAAATAAAAACAAATATAATAATTAAAGGATTATCAAAAGTTTATCAGGTACTAAATCAAAATTTAAGAAATGATGTCTGTGTTATTTATAATGTGTAAATACTCGATATTAAAAATGAACAATAAAAGTTGTGAAATTGTTTATCCTTAAATATTGAATGAGTTGGATGAGGATTACATAGAATTATATTATTAAAATTACCATCATGAATAAACTTAAAACAAGGTACATGGGGATCGAACTCAATAACCCCATAATTTTAGGAGCTTCTAATCTTGTAACTGATCTTGATAATCTTAAGAAAGCTGAAGAACTAGGTGTGGCAGCAATTGTTTTCAGATCACTTTTTGAGGAACAGATACAACTCGAGAGCTTTCAGTTAGACGAAAGACTAAACGAATTCAATGATCTCAATGCAGAAATGGTTCAGATACATCCGAATATTGAACATGCCGGACCTGAGGAACATCTCCTGAATATCAGGAAAGCCAGAGAGTGCTTATCAATTCCCCTGATAGCCAGTCTGAATGCAGTCAATAATGATACATGGCTCAAATATGCCAGGCTTATAAGCGAAACGGGAGTTGATGGAATTGAACTTAATTTTTATCAGATCCCTGTAGATTTTAAAAAGACTGCGAAAGAGATCGAAGAAGCACAGATTAATACTTTGAAAGAGATCAGAAAAAATATTTCAATCCCGATTAGCGTGAAATTGAGTCCTGACTACTCAAATATTCTGAATTTTATTCAAAAGCTTGACAATTCGGGTGCAGATGCTTTTGTTCTTTTTAATTCCTTTTTTCAACCCGACATAGATGTTATCAGTGAAAAGCATATCAAAACGTCACATCTGAGCAATGTAGGTGACTATAAGAAATCATTGAGATATGCAGGACTACTATATGATAACATTAAATCGGATATATGCAGCAGTTATGGGATATTTAGCGGGGAAGATGTAATTAAGCTGTTATTGTCCGGAGCAACATGTGTACAGGTTGTGAGTACCATTTATAAAAATGGTTTAACACAGATCGATACTATCAAGAGAGAATTGACCGAATGGATGGATACTAAAAACTATAAAAGCATTGATGAGTTCAGAGGCAAACTGTCTAAAAACAGGCTCACTGCCAATCCATTTATCTATAAAAGAGCTCAGTATGTAGAGTTACTGCTGAATTCAGAGGAGCTATTCGGAGTTTCGTGATTATCTTCCATTACGCCAGCTACTGGGCTACTTGGCGAAATATTAAAACCATTAATTGATCAGAAGCTATTGATAGAATTCATTTTAACCGGCTTATCCTTGTTTTAACAGGTTGATCAATAGTAATAGGCACCTTTTCCTCGATAGTGTTTGCTGAATCAAGGTACCTAAATCACCATAAACTACCCCGAGTGTAATTATCAGACCTGCAAAAGAGAGCTTCTTAATATCAAGATGATGTTCAGGTCTTTTCATGCTGATTTCATGCATTTTTTAACAAGACTTTTTTAACAAAGCTGACTAAGTTAATAATTATTCGAATTATGGTACCAACTTATCACCAGAGAAACAACCTGATCGTAATTCTTAACCCCTTTTTCAATCTTGTTAGCTTTCAGGTAAGCATCGTTCACAGCAGTTTGCATCTTCGAAAGATTTTTGTTTTCCAAACCCAGGTAATATTTCTGTCGAAATCGTAAATCCCGAATTACATTCTTATCGATTTTATTTAAATATTCTTTATAGTCTTTCAGCTGTGATGCATCCTTGAGAAAATAGAGAAGCAAAGATTGATATCCTGAATATTTCAGCATTAGATCTCCTGATTTTACACAAATTACAAATGCAACAAGATTAGCCTCGGCTTCACTGGTAATTCCAAACTGGTGAGCTTTCTCATGGGCAAGCACAAAAGGATAATCCATAGGGAGCAGATAGTAATCTAAATGAATCTCATTGAAAAATGGTCCGAAATAACCATTTACTCCTGATTTTCCGAAAAAGGAACTGAATAGCATTGTCTTCGGTCGACGGGTACCATTCGGATAATTGATCCCTAATTCCGTACTGTTCCTCCTGTAAGACTCCTCAACAAGCGAATCAATCTTTGAGTAATCGGAAGATGAAATAGAAAAGTAATTGTAATTGGTTTGAATAATTATTGAATCGAGGATCGAACGAAAAATCATTTCATCAGGTTTTGGACTCTCCCAGCCAATCCGTTTTTCAATCTTTGGCCTGAAATAGTTATAGCCCCAAACTATATAAAAAAATGAGTAAAGTAATGCCACCAACTGTAAGATTCGCAAAATATACCAGCCAAATCTTACTTTTTTGAATACAACAAGAACTAATCCACATATTATCAGCAGTATTATCAAAACCCAAAAAACATCCCACAATGAGAATGAAATGAGGTTGCTAAAAAAGGAGAAAAATTTTGCAATAAAGGGATAGATTCCCATCGAATAATAATGTTCGACCAATTCAGCGTTTCTGACAGCAAATTGAATGCTTAGAAAAACAAGCGCAGCAAGAATAAAAGGCAATGAAAGCATAATTATTTTCCTCGTACCCCTGACACTGGTCTTATTACCAATATTATGCATTTGCTTTTTCTATATTAAATCCTCCGGATTTATAAATATGTAAAATGCGGATTCCAATAAAATATTTATTCTTAAAAGTACGAAATGATTGCCAATCATAAACAAACAAGTCTCACCTGGTCATGATCTCAAAAACATAAGAAAGATAAGTTATATTTGACATGGAATTAAACCCATAAATGTTTTAAAATATCTTTGAACCAACCAATGTTAATTTTGGAGCTATAACCTGATAATCTACAACTTTATAAGAGAGGTCTTATGAATCGAATATCTTTGAATCTCAGATCAGCACTGTTTTTGTCGCTTTTTACTTCTGTCTTTCTTTCAGTTGAAAGCCAGAGTCTTCAAACATCCGGAGAAAAAATTTCTCTTCTTTTTATAGGGGATATTATGGGTCATGATGAGCAGATATGGTCGGCAGAGAACAGGGAGACACACTTATATAACTACGATGATGTTTTCAAATACATAAAGCCAGTCATTGCTGATGCCGATATTGCAATAGCTAATTTTGAGGTAACACTTGCCGGTCCCCCGTATATTGGGTATCCACAGTTCAGTTCACCTGCTGATCTGGCTGTTGCCTGTAAAAATGCCGGTATTGATTACCTTGTCACAGCTAATAATCATGCAGCTGACAGGGGAAAGAAGGGAATAATAAGTACTATCACTAAACTCGACAGCATCGGAATTCCGCACACCGGCACTTTTCTGAATTCATCGTGCCGTGATAGTCTGACTCCATTAATGATCCATAAAAATGGAACTTCAATTGCTTTGCTCAATTATACTTTTAGTACTAACGGAATAATTGTCCCCGAACCGGTAATTGTTAATATGCTTGATAAAGAATTGATTACGAAAGATGTAAAAAAGGCTAAGGATAAGAAGCCAGATATGATCATCCTTTTTTTACACTGGGGAACAGAATATGATACAATTCCTTCAAAAAGCCAGACTGATCTTGCAGAATATTTCCAGTCAATAGGTGTTGATATGGTAATAGGGTCTCATCCGCATGTTTTGCAAAGAATGGCCCGTGTTAGAAATACCGGTACAGGAAATGATGATGTGGTGGTCTACTCTCTCGGCAATTTTGTATCGAATCAGAGAAAACCAAAGACCGACGGAGGGTCTATGGTAAGAATTGAGCTCACCAAAAAAGGTGATAAATATACTATTTCAAATGCAGGATATTACCTTACATGGGTTTATACTCCTATTGAGAAATACAGGAAAAAATTCTTTATTCTTCCCTGCGCAGAGTTTGAATATAAGCCCGATTTTTTCGACAAAAAGGATGCTTTCCTCCTTATGAAAAAATTCATCAGCGATTCTAGGGAACTTCTTAATAAACAAAACATCAATATTAAAGAGTATATTTTTAACGGAAATTCATGGGCATTGAATAATTAATATAAAGTTTGTATTTTGACTCCAGGATTTTGTGAAGTTTTTTAAAGGACAGATCATGCATATTCCCGATGGTTATTTAAGCCCGCAAACATATATTCCACTATTTGGGGTATTTGTTTCAGTAGCAGCTGTCGCAGTAAAAAAAGTCAAAAATGAAGTTTCTGCCCGTAACATTCCTTATCTTGGAATGGCAGCAGCTTTCTCATTTTTAATTATGATGTTTAATTTACCTGTACCAGGAGGAACAACCGGGCATGCGGTAGGTTCTGCTGTTATTGCGATCATATTTGGACCATGGGCAGCCATGTTAGCAGTGTCTGTGGCACTGATTATACAGGCACTTATTTTTGGCGATGGAGGAATTACTGCTATTGGTGCTAACTGTTTTAATATGGCTATTTTTATGCCTTTTACAGCATATTATATTTTTAAGCTTGTAAGCAAAACCACTACAAGAAAATCAAGAATATCTTTTGCTGCATTCATTTCAGGATATCTTAGTCTGGTGATGGCTGCAATTCTTACAGCAGTAGAATTTGGCATTCAGCCTTTAATAGCATCCACTCCCGATGGGAAAGCTTTATATTGTCCATATGACCTGAGTATTGCAGTCCCTGCAATGGCAATTGAACATATGTTGCTTTTTGGGATTGTGGAAGGTATTATTACTGCAATAATCGTTAACTACTTTTTGAAAACTGAACCAACATTGATATATGCTTTCAGAAACAGAAGTTAAAAGAAATAAACTTCAAAAGAAGATTCTTGTTGTATTGCTTATATTATGTCTTATCACTCCGATAGGAATACTGCTTCCGGCGTACTTTAATACCGGGAATGCATGGGGTGAATGGTCGGCTCAGACTGTTAAAGAACTGGTAGGCTATGTGCCCAGGGGACTGGCAAAATATTCAGATATATGGAAAGCTCCGCTACCTGATTATAATTTTAAAAACGCAAATAGATCGATAATACATAAATCTGGCTATTATATTGTATCAGGGATAATCGGGGCGACTGTAACATATGTTGTCATGTTGTTAATCTCCAAATTAATTGTCAGAAATGGAGAATAAAATTCCATCATATTTGGTTCATTCGGGAAATGATCAACCTGCATTGTTGAAAGCAAAAGGGGCAAGACTTTCCTTTCTTGACAAAACCATAATGAATTCTGCAACTGCAGTAAAATCTATTTATGTTCAGGCGGAAAATGCATCAAAAGAAAATTTCATTCAGAGGATCAATCCTCATGTCAAACTTATTTTGCTGATTTATGTTGTTCTTATCATTAGTATTGTCGGCAATCTTGAGACACAATTAATTATTACAGCATTTATTTTCCCTTTATACATTATTGCCAGGTTAAAAATATTCGAGGTGTACAAAAAAATATTTTTCCTGTCCACTATATTTGGTTTTATTGTTGTCTTTCCGGCATCTCTCAATATAATAACTCCTGGTAAAATCATTTTTAACATTGTTACTATTAGCAAACCTTTACATTTCTGGATCTATACAATTCCTCAGAATATAGGTTTTACTGAAAACGGATTTAAAGTTGTAGCGTTGATCTTTCTCAGAATACTTAATTCTGTCTCATTTGCAATGCTTATCGTATTTACTACATCTTTCCCCTCATTTATTAAATCTTTCAAAATCCTGGGTATTCCTGATACTTTCCTGATGATCATTTCGCTTGCGTACAAATATATCTTCATACTTTCCAGGACAATTGAAGAAACTTACTTTGCTCTAAAATCCAGGCTATCAGGGAACATTAAAAACAAAAGGATCAGGGAACTGATTAGCGGACGAATTTTTTTCATTTTCAAAAAATCCATGATAATTTATGAAAGTACTTATTACGCAATGGTTTCGAGAGGTTATCAGGGGAAAGTATTACTTCATTCACAAAAAAAACTTATAGCTATCGATTTTGTTACTCTCATTATTGTTGTCGCATTAGGCATATTGATCATTTATTTATAGAGAATGATGGAGGATATTATTTCATTAAAAAATATTGATTATTCTTATTACGGGAAGATTCCTGCCCTTAAGAACATTAACCTTTCAGTAAAAAAAGGTGAAATGGTTGCTATTATAGGCTTGAACGGAAGTGGCAAATCTACTTTGCTGCATATAATCAATGCCCTTTTATTTCCGGATTCCGGAGAATTTTTATTCAATGGAAATCCGGTATCTGAAAAATCATTAAATGATAAAAAATTTGGAATAAAGCTACGACAGAGCATGGGCTATATATTCCAGAATCCCGAAATACAATTATTCTGCCCGACAGTTTTTGATGAACTTTTGTTTGCACCATTGCAGCTAAACCTGCCTATTGAAACTGCAGAGGAGAGAGCAGAACAGACGCTATCATTCCTAGGCATAGAATATCTTAAAGACAGACCGGTATTAATGCTATCTGGCGGAGAAAAAAAGAAGGTCGCTATTGCATCTGTTCTTACAATGAATCCTGATATTCTGCTTATTGATGAGCCTCTTTCAAGTCTTGATCCTAAAACACAGACATTTTTCATTGATCTTCTCCTTGAGCTCAACCATGCAGGAAAGACTATCGTTTTTACTACTCATCATCTTGATCTGATTGATCACCTGCAGCCAAGAGTTGCCGTGCTCTCAGAAGAACATACAATACAAAAAACCGGCACAGCTTCAGAGATCCTGAACGATGAAGAATTCCTGATCAGTGTAAACCTGATCCATGAACATGTTCATAAACACGAAAACGAGGTGCATAGGCATTACCATTCGCATTATGTATTTCATAAACATTGAGATAATTCTCAATCAGCGTCCTGGATTATAGACTTGCCTCTGGTTTTACTCTGATCAGGAACCATTCTGAACAACAGATTAATATTCGGATCTGGCATAATCTCCAAAATCTTCTCTGTTTTGAGAGTCTTTCTGGCAATTCTGTCCGATACCGGTATTTTGACGATATATGACCCGTTTAAATCCTTTATCTTCACCTCAATATCAAAACTAAACAGATAATCCTGGGTTTGCTTAATTATCAGATCTGTGAATCCTTTTCTTTCTCCTGTGCTTGTTGTAATCTTTAAATCCGGCTGACCGGCAACAAAAAGCCACTGTTTAAAGAATTTATCAAGATTTATATTACTGGCTTTCTCCATAACCTTCTGAAAATCAATTGTGAGGGCATTTTTATTTTTATAATCTTCATAATATGACTTCATCCCTTCCCAGAACAGATCATCTCCCAGTTCGCGTCTTAACATATGAAGTACCCAGGCTCCTTTTTGGTATGAGTTTGCATTAAGTAATTTCATCAGATCTGTAACTGTCGTATCAACAACTGGTCCGGGCGATCTTAAAAAAAATCCAATAACGTGGTCACGAGCCGATTTCATGGTCTCATCAAACTTTTCTTTTCCATAAGTTCTCTCCTGGTACACAGCTGTGAGATACGTTGCAAATCCCTCACTCAGCCATATGTGATGCCAGTCATTTTCAGTAACTGAATTACCAAACCACTGATGTGCAATTTCATGGGCCATAAGGTTTTCTGTATTACCTTGTCCGGTAACAGAATTCTCGGAATAAAATATGCACCCCGCATTCTCCACTCCTCCAAAGATTGTTTTGGATTGTACATTTGCCAGCTTTTCATAAGGGTAAGGTCCTATAAGCTCGCTATAAAATGCAAGAGGCTTTAATGCAACAGAATAGTCATAAAAACCCTCCTTTCTGTTTTCAGTGAAAACCCAGCTCCAGACAGGTGTGCCATTAACATTGCCTTCTAACCTTGTCGCAAAAGGAGCAACTCCAATTGCCATGACTTTTGTAGCGAGAGGTACATCTTCTTTCCAGTGAGTCAGTTTTGTATGGTCAGGCATACAACTCTCCTCAACGAGATAACCACTTCCAACAACCTCATAATGATCGGGAGAAGTAATAATAAAATCCACTGTTGCCTTGTCATACGGATGATCAACGCATGGAAGCCAGTAATGAGCCCTGTCGGGCCAGTTATCTGCAAAAAAGGTGCGTTTCCCATACTTATTATCCGATATTATTAAACCGTCAGAGGGTATTCCTGAATAATCAATATTAAAGAGACCCTGTGAACCTACTTTTACTGATTCATCAATAGTGATTGTAATCCGATCGCCAGAATGATCCCATCTTATTGATCCCTTATCAAAAGTTATATTTTTTACCGACATTCCCTTCCCATCACCTCCCTTATTCTTCAGGTCAAACTCAACAGTATGGACAGATCGGATGAAATTTACTGTAATTATCGCATGACCATAAATGACATTGTTTGTGTCGTTTACTGAAATTGAAAAATCATAGTGAATTATATCAATAAGAGGATTTCTCTTATAGCCATCCTTTGCTGTAAGCGTAAAACAGAACGTCAGAAAAAAAGAAATGTATAATATGATTTTCATAGTTTTGTTGAAATTATTGTCAGCAGTCAAAGGTAATAAGGTATAGTAAAGAAAAAGATAAATTTGCTTCAAAATATATGAAGGAAGATCACTTTACTATTTTACCAGTCAGCATGCTATCATGAATTTGCTATAAATTACTAGCTTTGCATAAAATAAAATTCGCATAATGAATTACGATTATAATACTCAGAGGAAAAGAATGGCATTGCCTGAATATGGAAGAAATGTTCAGAAGATGGTCGATCATATTAAGACTATCGAGGACAGGGTTGAGAGAAACCGTGCTGCAAAGACCATAATTTCTATAATGGGCAACCTTAATCCTCATCTTCGCGATGTCGGCGATTTTAAACATAAATTATGGGATCATCTGGCCCTGATTGCAAGCTTTGAGCTTGATATTGATTCACCATATCCTGTTCCTGAACCGTCGAAGTTTGTAGAAAAACCAAAGCAGGTACCTTACAAACAGGGCGATATTAGGTTTCTTCATTATGGACGCATCATCGAACTCATGATTAATGCTGCCTGTGAACTGGAAGAAGGAGATAAAAAGGAATATCTTACAACTCTGATTGTCAATCAGATGAAAAAATCGTACATTACCTGGAACAGAGGACAGGTAGCTGACGAGGTGATTATTAAAGATATGAAATTATTATCTAAAGGAAAATTGTTAATGACCGAGGGAGTAAGAATTCTTGAAGTCAGAGAACTGATTCCGCCAGTCAAAAGAAAGCCCCTTGGAAAACCTCATGGTAAACAACAAAATAAACAATTCATTAAGAAAAAAGGCCACGTCCGACATTAATGGGTACTTTTATTGTTCATGGAGGTAAACCGCTCAAGGGAGAAATAACACCCCAGGGAGCCAAAAATGAAGCCTTGCAGGTAATATGTGCAATTCTCCTTACTCCTGAAAAAATTACTATCAGGAATATTCCCGATATCAGCGATGTAAATATGCTGATTGAGCTGATCAGTTGTATGGGCGTTAAAGTAGTAAGAGAATCTGATTCAGTCGTGTGCTTTGAAGCTGTTAATGTAGATCTCGATTATCTCCAGACAAGTGAATTCAGGGCGCAAAGCTCAAGTTTAAGAGGCTCGATAATGATAGTCGGACCCCTTCTTGCCCGTTTTGGCAAAGCTTTTATTCCTAAACCGGGAGGTGATAAAATCGGACGACGAAGAGTAGATACACATTTTACCGGTTTCCAGAAGCTCGGAGCAAGGTTTGAATTTGACTCTGCTGATCCGTTTTATAAAGTTGAAGCACCCGAATTAACAGGTACCTATATGCACCTTGATGAAGCTTCTGTTACCGGTACTGCAAATATTATAATGGCTGCGGTTCTTGCTAAGGGTCGTACAACGATCTACAACGCTGCATGTGAGCCATATATCCAGCAACTCTGCAGAATGCTGATTTCTATGGGTGCAAAAATCGAAGGCATTGGTTCAAATCTCCTTTATATTGATGGAGTCATGGGTCTGAGCGGATGTACCCATACTATTCTTCCCGATATGATTGAGATAGGATCATTTATCGGGATGGCTGCAATAACAGAATCGGAAATAACTATTAAAAACACATCCTTCGAAAACCTTGGAATTATACCCGACTCTTTCCGGCGTCTTGGTATCAACTTCGAAAGAAGAGGTGATGATATTTTTATCCCTGCTCAAAAACATTATGAAATAGAGACTTTTATTGATGGTTCTATTATGATAATATCGGATGCTATCTGGCCGGGGCTGACTCCTGATTTGCTCAGTGTATTCCTTGTTACTGCAACCCAGGCAAAAGGTGCTGTTCTTATACATCAGAAAATGTTCGAAAGCCGTCTCTTCTTTGTTGATAAACTGATTGATATGGGAGCCCAGATAATTCTCTGCGATCCACACAGAGCTACTGTAATCGGACAAGACAAAATGATCAGGTTAAAAGGAACTGTGATGTCGTCACCTGATATCAGGGCAGGAGTAGCCCTGCTGATTGCTGCTCTTTCGGCAGACGGGGAAAGCGTAATTCATAATATTGAACAAATCGACCGGGGTTATCAGAATATTGATAAACGGCTGAATGCACTGGGGGCAGATATTCAACGAGTACCATAACAATGACTTAGGGACAAAGAGACTTAGAGACATCTTTTTGTCCCTTAGTCTCTTTGTCCCTAAGTCTCTTAATTATAATTTCACTGCCAAATTGTCAATCGGGAAGGCTTGGCAGGCATTTTGTTAAATAATGATATAAAATTGAAATACAGGGCGTGATGATGAAAAATAAGATGAAAAACCATGTAGATGTGAGACATAATAATATTGACAAATCAACTGAAAATAAAGAAAATACTACTAATCCCGATAAATATAACGAGGAAGGATCTGAGTATTCCGGTTCCGACGGATCAAAAGAATATGCCTCGGATGATTCAGAGGGTGAAACCACTGCTTCTGACAAAGTGGTTCCCGAGGTGAAAGTTGCTGAAGAAAAACTGGCAGAGATGCAGGATAAGTATATTCGTCTTTCAGCCGAATTTGACAATTACAGAAAAAGAACTTTGCGTGAAAAAATGGACCTATCAAGATATGCCGGTGAAAACCTGCTTCTAAGTATGCTTCCAATTATGGATGATTTTGAAAGAGCTTTAAAACATATGGATTCAACGACAGATAGAGTTGCATTGAAAGACGGAATTGATATCATATACGGCAAATTCAGTGACTTTCTTAAACAGAATGGAATAAAAGAAATTGAAGCCCTTAACAGTAATTTTAATGTTGATCTGCATGAAGCTGTTGCTAAAGTACCTGTAGAGGAAGCTGACAAAAAAGGGAAAGTGGTTGATGTAGTACTAAAGGGTTATTATTTACAGGATAAAGTATTAAGGTTTGCGAAAGTTGTTGTAGGTGAATAAGATCTGAATCTCAGTCCTAAAAAGGAATAGTGGCTGAATAAAATAAAAATCAAAAGGGATGGGAAAAAGAGATTATTATGAAGTGCTTGGAATATCAAAAGAGGCCACAAAGGATGAAATAAAAAAGGCATACAGGAAAAAGGCTTTGAAATATCATCCTGACAAGAATCCCGGAGATAAGAAATCAGAAGAAAACTTCAAGGAGGCTGCTGAAGCTTATGAAGTTTTAAGTAATGATGAGAAAAAAACCCGATACGACCGTTATGGCCATGCCGGAATGGGTAACAATGGGGGTGGCTTCTCAGGTCAGGGAATGACGATGGATGATATCTTCTCATCATTTGGTGATATTTTCGGAGATGCATTTGGTGGGTTTGGCGGGTTCGGGGGCGGCAGACGCGGACACAGGGTGAACAAGGGAAGTAATCTCAGAGTGAAGGTTAAGCTCACACTGCAGGAAATTGCAGCCGGAGCAGAAAAGAAAATCAAAGTCAATAAATACGATATATGCGACTCCTGCGGAGGTACCGGAGCAGCCAACGCCTCAAGTTTATCAACCTGTACAACCTGTCACGGTTCAGGGCATGTTACCCGACTGACAAACACTATGCTTGGTCAGATGCAGACTACTTCGGTTTGCCCTTCATGTGGCGGCGAGGGTAAAACTATCACAAAAAAATGTATCGCTTGTTATGGTGAAGGTGTAGTACAAAAGGAAGAGATAATCAAAATCAATATTCCGGCCGGCGTCGGAAAAGGAATGCAGATGACAGTCGGTGGTAAAGGAAACGCACCAAGGAGAGGTGGAGTGAATGGTGACCTCCTGGTAGTAATTGATGAAGAAGAACATCCGGAACTGATAAGAGAAGGTAACGATCTGATATATAATCTGTTTATAAGTATCCCCGATGCAGTGCTCGGTACACATGTTGAAGTACCAACTGTCGATAATAACGTAAAAATAAAAATTGAACCGGGTACTCAACCGGGAAAAATCCTGCGTTTACGAGGGAAAGGATTGCCTGAAGTCAATGGGTATGGACGTGGCGATCTGCTTGTCAACGTAAATGTCTGGATACCAAAAAACATTAATAAGGATGAGTTGAAGATCTTTGAGAAGTTTAAAGATTCTAACTCTTTCACACCCGATCCTGACAAAAACGATAAAGGCTTTTTTGATAGAATGAAGGGGTACTTCGAGTAGGTCAAATTTGAATTAGTCCACTTTTTATTGCTTTTTTCTCTGTGCAACCCTGTGCTCCTCTGTGTAACTCTGTGTCAGTTCTTATTCCTTTTGTTACACAGAGAGCCACAGAGGAATCATAGAGGGCCATAGAGCAGAATAACTTGTTCTTATCAAAGAGTAGAGTTTCACAGAGTTTATTTATATTTACATCTATTTTAAAAATTTTATTAATAATTCCTCATGGCACTTTTTGAAGCAAAGAATGTCACAAAACAATACGGCAACCAGCTGGCACTCGATAATGTAAGCATTTCGGTTCCGGAACAATGCATTTACGGACTCCTGGGTCCAAATGGTGCCGGAAAAACTACACTCATCAGGATCATAAATCAGATAACAGGACCAGATACCGGTGAGTTATTCCTTAATGGTAAAAAGCTAATGCCTGAGGATGTACAGTTTATAGGCTATCTTCCTGAAGAAAGAGGCTTATATAAAAAAATGAAGGTAGGCGAACAGGCTCTGTATTTTGCACAGCTTAAGGGACTTTCAAAAGCTGAAGCAATGAAAAGACTAAAATACTGGTTTAAAAAACTTGATATTATTGACTGGTGGGGCAAAAAAGTCGAAGAACTTTCAAAAGGGATGCAGCAGAAGGTTCAGTTTGTGACAACAGTACTTCACGAACCGAAACTTCTGATTTTTGATGAACCATTTACAGGATTTGATCCACTGAATACAAAAATTGTAAAAAATGAAATCCTGTTCCTTAGGGAAAGAGGAGCTACTATTATTTTTTCAACTCACAATATGGAATCTGTTGAGGAACTTTGCGATAATATAACTCTCATTGATAAAGCAAATACAATTCTTGAAGGGAGTGTAAATGAGATCCGCAGTAAGTGGGCTGCAAACGAATATGATCTTGTATTTGACGGTGATGTGAAAATTGAGGGGAATGGTGATTATAATATTCTGAAAGAGCAGAAAGATAATAATAAAAGTATTTTCAGACTAAAGACTACCAGTGATATCAATACAAATGATATCCTGCAAACTGCTATGAAATCGGGCAATATCGTATCTTTTAACCCGGCGCTCCCATCAATGAATGAGATCTTTATAAGGGTAGTTGAAGCCCGTAATTAATAGCACCAATTAAAATCGAAACATTCCTGTTATGAACAAGATATCTGTAATTATTAAAAGGGAATATATAACCAGGGTAAGAAAAAAATCATTCATAATAATGACTATTCTTGCACCAGTTCTCATGGCATCAATAATTATTGTACCCACTCTCCTGATGATGAACCAGAGTGGCGAATTTAAAAAAATTGCAGTAATCGAAGATAACTCCAATCTTTTTAAAGGTGTTATTAAAAACACAAAAGATGCCGAATTTGTGTACCTTGAAAACACTAAAGTAGAAGACCTCAAAAAATCCTTTGAAAAGTCAGGATATTATGGCATCCTGTATATTTCTCCTGAACTGGTAAATACCCCAAATGCTGTTTATATTATCTCAAGCAAACAACCACCAATTGGTCTGCTCCAACATATAGAAAACTCCCTTAAAAAGGAAATTGAACGGCAAAAGTTATTAGCGTACAAGATTGAAAATCTTGATGACATAATGAAAAACGTCGAGACAAACGTATCTGTTCAGACAAAAAAGCTTGATGAATTTGGGGTTGAAAAAGGTACCAGTACAGGGATAGCAATGGCACTTGCCTATTTACTCGGGTTCCTGATGTATATGCTGGTTTTCATTTTTGGTGCTCAGGTCATGAGAGGCGTAATAGAGGAAAAGACAAGCAGGGTTGTTGAGGTCATAATATCCTCAGTAAAACCTATACAGCTGATGATGGGAAAAATAATTGGCATTGCACTGGTTGGACTTACACAATTCCTGATCTGGATTATTCTTACTGTTGGAATTGTTGGGGTTCTTAAAACAATTATCCTCCCTAAATCAGGTATTCCAGAAATCTCACAATCAATGCCGCAGAATTTAATGTCGGGGAATCAGCAGGTTACCGGAACGACCCAGTCTGCAGAAATGTCGCCTCAGCTTGCCGAATTCTCTAAGATGTTCGACAGTGCAATGAATCAGCCATGGGGTTTAATAATAATCTGTTTTATCTTCTATTTTGTAACCGGCTATCTTTTGTATGCCTCAGTTTTCGCCGCAATTGGTTCCGCGGTTGATAACGAAACTGAGACACAGCAATTTATGCTTCCTGTTACCATACCTATAATACTTGGACTAATGGTGGCTATGGGCACAATGCAAAACCCTGAAAGCTCACTTTCATTCTGGTGCTCAATGATACCGCTTACCGCTCCGATCGTAATGATGGCACGAATTCCATTTGGCGTTCCATACTGGCAGATAGCAATTTCAATGGCATTAATGCTGATAACCTTTGGCGCATTTGTCTGGATGGCGGCAAAAGTTTACAGAACAGGAATCCTTATGTATGGAAAGAAAACTTCCTGGAAAGAGATGTGGAAGTGGCTCAGGTACAGTGGATAAAAAAAGCATAGGGCACAAGGTGCAGGGCTAAGAGACTGAGGGACTCAGAGACTTAGAGACAAAAAACAGTGTAACTCTGTGAAAAACTCCTTGTTACTCGGTGGTTAAAAAAAATTACATTATGTCGAAAATACTGGTCATAGATGATGAAAGGGCAATCCGGAATACCTTGAAAGAGGTTCTGGAATATGAAAAACATGAAGTTGACCTTGCAGAAGATGGTCCAAAAGGACTTGAAATGTTTTCCGCCAATTCATACGACATAGTTCTCTGCGATATCAAGATGGCTAAGATGGATGGCATCGAAGTTCTTGGTAAAATATCGGAGACTTCATCTGATATACCGGTGATTATGATCTCAGGACATGGCAATATCGACACAGCAGTTGAATCAATAAAAAAGGGAGCATACGATTTTCTTGAAAAGCCGCTTGATCTTAACAGGCTTCTCATTACGATCCGCAATGCAATGGATAAATCGACACTTATCACACAGACTCAGGTCCTTAAAAACAAGGTAAGCAAGATGTATGAGATTGTAGGCGGGTCGGAAGCAATAGAAAAAGTTAGAAGCATGATTGAAAGAGTTGCTCCTACTGAAGCAAGAGTTTTAATCACGGGAGCTAACGGAACAGGTAAAGAACTGGTTGCCCATCAGATACACGAAAAAAGCAGCAGGGCAAAAGGTCCTTTTATTGAGGTTAATTGTGCAGCCATCCCATCAGAACTTATTGAAAGTGAACTTTTTGGCCATGAAAAAGGCTCATTCACATCAGCCATCAAGCAGAGGATTGGAAAATTTGAACAGGCAAACGGAGGAACTCTTTTCCTGGATGAGATAGGAGATATGAGCCTCTCAGCCCAGGCAAAAGTTTTAAGAGCTCTGCAGGAAAATAAGATCTCCAGGGTCGGTTCAGATAAAGATATTCATGTTAATGTAAGAGTAATTACGGCAACAAATAAGAACATTAAAAGAGAGATTGAAAATAACGGATTTCGTGAGGATTTGTATCACAGGCTAAGTGTCATTCTTATTCATGTTCCTACTCTTAATGAAAGGGAAGATGACATCCCTCTGCTTGCAGAACATTTTAATACATTAATCTGCAATGAGTACGGAATGAGTAAAAGAATTGTTAAAAAGGATGCGATCGTGGAACTGCAAAATATCCAATGGACAGGGAATATAAGGGAATTCAGGAATGTTCTTGAAAGACTTATCATCCTCTGCCCTTCTGAGATCACCGGGAACGATGTACTTGATTATGCAAAACCTGTTTCAGGCAGCAACATATAACTCTGTGTAACTCTGTGTCTTCTCTGTGTAACTCTGTGTTAGTTCTTTTTTTTAGTTACACAGAGAGCCACAGAGGAGTCGCAGAGAACCACATAGAAAATAACTAGCAACTTATGTATCGGACAGAAAAAGATAGTTTGGGTGAAAAACAGATACCATCTGATTCTTTATATGGTATTCATTCTGTAAGAGCCAGAGAAAACTTTCCCGGAAATTCTCCTTTTCCTGTTGAATGGTACAAATCAGTTGGTATCACCAAGCTAGCTTGCTACAATACCTATAGAAAATTCCGGATAGCTGCTGAAGGCAGATTCGGGAAAAATCTTCCTTTTAAAATAATAAATGACGATATTCTGGATACACTTAGTTCCGCTGCTAAAGAAGTGTCTGATGGTATCCATTTTGATCAATTCATTGTTCCAGCTATACAGGGAGGTGCCGGGACAAGTATTAATATGAATATCAATGAGATAATCACAAATTCAGCACTTTTAAACACCAGACATAAGTGTGGCGAATACACTTTTATTGATCCCCTTGAACACGCAAATATTTATCAATCAACCAACGATGTAATTCCAACAGCCCTTACTGTTGCGGTAATGATACTTTTGCAATCCCTCGAAGAAAAAATAAACATGCTTCGTCAGAAGGTGGAAGAGTTTGAGAAAAAAAACAGAGAGAAGCTTCGTCCGGGATATACCCAGATGCAGACAGCTGTACCATCGTCATTCGGAATACTCTTCAGCACATACAATGAAGCCCTCTCACGCGATTGGTGGAGAGTATCAAAATGCTCTGAAAGAATCAAGCAGGTTAATCTTGGTGGTGGCGCTATCGGAACAGGGCTATCCCTGCCCCGGTTTTTCATCATGGAAGTTGTCCCTGAGCTGCGTAATCTTACAGGACTACCGCTTGCACACAGTGAAAACCTTTCTGATGCAACATCCAACTTCGATAAATGGGTTGAGATTCATGCCACATTAAAAGCCCATGCAGTTAATCTTGAAAAGATGGCTTCCGACTTACGTCTTCTGTCTTCCGACCTTGTTGGTGAAAGAACTATTTCAATCCCTGACCGGCAGATAGGAAGCTCAATTATGCCCGGAAAGGTTAATCCTGTAATACCCGAATTTGTTATATCAGCAACACATAAAATATATTCCAACGATGTTCTCATCTCCTCGCTAAGCGGACAGGGCACTCTCGAACTGAATGCCTATCTACCGGTTATTGGATCTTCCGTTATTGAAAGCATTAATCTGCTTATCTCATGCAATGTTACTTTATTAAACAATCTGTTCACAGGACTTTTAATAAACGAAACAGCCGGTTATGAAGCTGTTATCAATAGTCCGTCAGTTACAACGGCATTGAGTCCTCATATCGGATATCACAAGGCAGCCGAACTTGCCGGATTAATGAAAGATAAGAAGATCAGCATCTTTGAAGCTAACAGCATTCTGAAATTGATTGATGAGACTAAACTTAAATCAATTCTGGAACCGGGAAATTTGTTAAAATTGGGCTTTTCGCTGGATGATCTGTAAAATCAATTCTCCCAATCTATCCGGAGAGTTGCACAGAGGAAAGTACTCTGATAAAAATTTGCTAATTTTGCAGCAAATTCCCTCAGAATGATAACCAAAGGACGAGAGTCAAAACCACATATTGGCATTTATGGCCGTCGCAATAGCGGAAAAAGCAGCCTGATCAACTGCCTGGCTGGTCAGGAAATTGCCATAGTATCCAGCCATGCCGGAACAACCACCGACCCTGTCAAAAAATCTTTTGAAATCACAGACTTTGGCCCTGTAATCCTTATAGATACTGCAGGTATAGATGACTCCGGTGACCTTGGACAGAAAAGAGTTGACCGGACTTTAAAAACTCTTGAAACTACCGATCTCGCTCTTCTTGTTGTGACGGATAATTCTTGGGGAAAATATGAAGATGAACTTATAAAGAACTTTAATGAAAATGATCTTCCTTTTATTGTAATACACAGTAAATCTGATATCCAGGAGCCAACAGTTGAATTTAAAAAAAAGATATCCTCAGTCACGGGAACTCCCCTCTTTGAATTTTCATCAGCTGATAAACGAAATTATGAGGAGCTTATAACCCTCTTCCGTAACACAATACCGGAACACTCATATAAAACTCCGACCTTACTTGGCGATCTAATCAGCTATGGTGATATTGTAATTCTTATCACACCTATCGATATTGAAGCCCCTGCAGGACGGTTAATTCTACCTCAGATGCAGGCTATTCGTGATATTCTTGACAATGAGGCCGTTGCCATAGTCTTAAAAGAAAGGGAGGTCGATGCTTTCCTGAAAAAAACCAGGATAAAGCCAGTTCTGGCAATAACCGATTCACAGGTATTTGTCAAAGCCGATGCATCCATTCCTAAAGATATCCCTCTGACCAGTTTCAGTATTATGCTTGCCAGGTTCAAAGGTGATTTTGATAATTATCTTAAAGGCACTCCGAAAATATCTGAATTAAAAGATGGCGACAGGGTACTTCTTCTTGAATCATGTACTCATCATGTCTCATGTGATGACATTGGAAGAACCAAAATTCCCCGGTGGATGACCAGTTTTACCGGCAAAAAGATTGAGTACGATGTTGTAGCAGGATTTGATGCTTTATCCAGACCAATAACTGATTACTCGCTTGTAATACAGTGCGGAGGCTGCATGATAACAGGAAAACAACTTCATAACAGACTTCAATCAGCAATTAAAGCCGGAGTGCCAGTTACCAACTATGGTATGGCAATCGCATATGTACAAGGTATTTACAACCGTGCTATTGCGCCGTTTGTAAAAGGAGAAAACAACCAGAATACTTATCTGTAGTATTCTAAAACCTGAAATAAATAAACGGCATTACCTCCGTTGTCCTCATCTGAAATAGCAGGATTGCCACCACCATAACAACTGCCAGCTGAGCAACCAGCGGGATTTTTATAAACAGCCCCCTGTATGACTCCTTGGTTTTTTCAGGTAGAAAATGGATTATATATGCCACAGACATCAACAGTATTGCACCGCTATATGCAGGGAGAACAGTCATATAGGATCCCGGAGAAAAATTTTCAAATATCTGTTTTAACATAATCTTCACGTTATCCAGATCGGAGGCTCTGAAGAAAATCCAGCAAAAGTTTACAAACTGAAAGGTTATAAAAACAGCAAATACTCGTCCAATCCATCTTTTCCTTAGATGTCTTTTAAATATTGAATCCCATATCTTATTAATTACCAGCCCAATGCCATGCAGCCCACCCCAGATAACAAACTTTAATGAAGCACCGTGCCATAATCCGCCAAGAAGCATAGTTATCATAAGGTTGAAATAAGTACGGATCTTTCCCTTCCTGTTTCCTCCTAGTGAAATATAAAGATAATCGCGAAGCCATTGGGAGAGAGATATATGCCACCTCTTCCAGAAATCTGTTATGCTTTTGGCCTTGTAGGGTGAGTTAAAGTTTACAGGCAATCTGAAACCAAGAATCAATGCGACTCCTATAGCAATATCTGTGTAACCCGAAAAATCACAGTATATCTGTAATCCATATCCGTATATTGCCAGCAGGTTCTCAAATCCGGAATAGATTGACGGGGCATCAAAAACCCGGTCAACAAGATTTAGTGCAATGAAATTTGATATTATTATTTTTTTAATTAAACCCTTTGAAATCATATAAAGAGCATGGCTGAATTCATGCTTTGAAAGCCTGAATTCCTGATAAATCTGTGGAATAAAAACAGATGCTCTTACAATTGGTCCGGCAACAAGGTGAGGAAAGAATGAAACATAAAAACCAAAATCAATAATATTCCTTACAGGTTCCATTTTCCCACGGTAAACATCAATGGTATAGCTGAGTGACTGAAAAGTAAAGAAGGAAATTCCAACAGGAAGTATTATATAGCTTATGTCGAAATGTGTTCCGAGAATTGAATTTGAAAATGTCGAAAGCAGGTCATAAACTCTGAACTGGGTACCAAACAACTCGTTTATTGTATTGATAATAAAACCTGTATATTTAAAATAACCAAGAAGTCCAAGATTCGAGATTATGCTTAAGAGTACAAAGAATTTCCTTGCAGCTCCTCTCTTCGATTTAAAGATCAAAAAACCGCAGCTATAATCAATTACTGTTACAAATAGAAGAATGAATAAGAACAGCCCACCTGCTTTATAGTAAAAGAAAAGGCTTACCAAAAAAAGGTATACATTCCTGATCCGCAATTTCCTATATACAAGACTATATCCTGCAAGGACCAAAAGAAAGAAAATCCAGAAGGCTGCCGATGTAAAGACAAATGGCTTATCGGGATTAAAATTAAATAATGAAAATAAAAGAGATTTAATAAAACTTGTTTCCCCATCTTCTTTTTGGGGCTCATTAATTATGGGCATGGAAGCAACTGGAACTTTGACTGGCAATAAATAAGTTGCTGCCTGCCGGGCAGTATCAATCTCCCTGGTAACAAATAAGGAAGATTCAAGCATTTCAGAAAGCGTATCTGCTCCGGTATAGGTAAAGTGAATGAAGTCTTTCTGGGCCAGAGGAGGTTTCTTTCCAGCCCACTTAATAATTGATGATTTCCCTCCCATAGCCTCGTATGAATTCCAGAAAGTCACGTCAGTTTTCAGGGTGGCTCGTTTCTGAGCATCAATTATAGCAGGAATATTGCTGTACGATTTAATACTATCACCCTCATTTAATGCCATATCTGTAACGCCAACAACTAATATGGGAGTCAAAGGTGAAATCTCCTTAAGCAGAGAAAGCTGCCGGACCAATCCTTTCTGATAATATGAATAATTGCCTTTTACATTCTTCACAATGTTCAGACCATATTGCAGAATAAACAGGTCGGGGGATAGTTTTTTATATGCCTCCCGAAGGTTATCCCTGTCAACCATGGTAAATTCCAGTCCTGCACTTCCCCGCTGAGGTATATTGTCGACAACAACTCCGGTTTTACTTTCAATACTGATGCCATAGATATCGGGACTTACCCTTCCTTCAAATTCTATTTCGATATCTCTTTTCCCGTGTAAGGAGCATCTGATCTCATTATAATCCGTTCCCCTCTTTAGGGTATCTGCAAATAGCTCAATACCATTTGCTTTAACTACAATATTTACAATGCTCTGTGTGTTCCCATAAAATATCCGCAGAATATCGTATTCAGCAGAGGAGCTGTCTGCAACATTTGACGGTCCGATCCTTATAAATGCTTTTTCAGGATCTGATGTTGTTTCTCCTTCAGGTAAATAACGGCAAATTGCCATGAATGGACCAAGGATCCTGTGTGATATCTCCCCTGCTTTGTAAGATAGATAATTGTATCTTTTCCAGTTTGAGGATGACCTTAGCCAGACTGATTTAGTGTACATTACCGGCATAAGAGGCAAAAATAATCCGGGGCCTGTTCCTCCCCGTCCTTTCCTTAAAGTATGGCGAAGATAGGAAGTTACACGGTCGCCTTCAATCTGTGAATCTCCATAATATATGATCCTTACCTGTCCTCTGGAATATCTGAGAGAATCAAGAAATCTTTTCAGTGGATCAGCTGATTTCTTTTCAGGAATAGCAGGGAATGAACTGGTTGCGGCAATTGTGTCTGCAGAAATTATTTTAATTCTATCTGCCGGCTCTTTGAATATCCTGTCATTATCCTTACTTCCTGAAATTAAATTACTTATAAGTTCAGGGGGAATAAACTCATAAATTGAAGGAAAAAGTTGATTTGCATGAATTATATAATGAAGACCGGCAAAACAGGCCAGAAAGATCAGTAATACCAGGAATGACCTTAAAGGACGCATATATTACAAAAGATTCAGCTCTTTTTCTTGATCTTCAACTTCTGCCCAACCTTTATTTTACCCGGATCAGATATATTATTCAATGACAGTACCTGTGTGGTAGTTACATTATCGAACATTTTAACAATATCCCAGATAGAATCTCCTCTACGAACCGTATATATGATATACTCACCTTCAATTTCCCCGGGTCCAATGGGTGTTGCCAAAGGCTGGGAAGTGGGTACGGCTGACTTTCCTACTAATGCCTGCTTATCAGCAAACTCCATTGTATTGATTTTCGAATAATACTCAGATTTTGAAGGATCCACATAAACTACCAGTTTCTGACCAACCCTTATATTGTTGCGGTATATATTATTCCAATTCTTAAGATCCGATAGCCCAACCCTGTACCATTCGGAGATGAAACCAATGTTGTCTCCATCCTTGACGGTATAAATTAATTTGGTTTTGCCTTTAATATTTGTTGTTACATAAGAAGAACGGGTAGGATCAGCTATGCGAGTTGATTTACTTAAATAAACATCTGATTTATATTGTCTGATAGTATCATTCAAATCAATGAAATCTCCGAGATGGTTCATTGGCAGAGTAAGAGTCTGAGGTTTTGAAGATCCGGGAACTAACCCAGTACGATATTGAGGATTAAGAGCCTGAAGCTCCCCTAAAGGAATACCCATTACTTCTGAGATCTGTGCCAGATGAATATCTTTATTTACCATAATAGTGTCAGTAGCTACAGGAATATTCAATGGCAAAGGTTGAAGGTTATGTTCGGCAGCATAAGTAACTGCATAAGCAGCAGCAATATACTGAGGAATATATCCCCTTGTTTCTTTGGGAAGTCTGTAATAAATATCCCAGTAATCCTTTTTATTGCCAGATCTTTTAATTGCTTTATTTACATTACCCGGACCGCAGTCGTATGCAGCAATTACCAGCACCCAGTCTTTATATATCTCATAAAGGTCCTTTATATATCTTGCAGCTGCATGTGTCGATTTCACTGGATCTTTGCGTTCGTCAACAATAGAATTTATTGTAAGTCCGTACATACGGCCAGTACTGTACATAAACTGCCACATACCTGCTGCCCCGGAACGCCTGTTAACTACATTTGGATTTAAGGCTGATTCTATAACTGCCATGTATTTAAACTCCGCAGGTAGACCGTAAGAATCAAAAACATCTTCAATCATAGGGAAATAGTAATCTTTCAAACCGAGTACTGCGCAGAATTTCTCTCTTTGCCGGACAGTATATACCTCAATGTGATTACGGATGATATTATTGAAAGGAAGGTATATAATTGAATTTATATTGTGAATTCTTCTTTCATACACTGTATCGGGGCACTGATATCCGATGGTGTCGCCTAAATTTTCTGCGGGTTTATTCTTCATGGCAATCTTAACATACCATGTATTCACCAGACTGTCAAGATCCCTGGCAATTCTTTCGCTGCTGTCGTCCGACTTGATAATAATAGTGTCCACATCAGATGCTGCACTCGCTTTCAGAACTACAAGGAAGAAAATTATCAGTATTGCTTTAAATCTCATAGTTAAATAATTATTTAAAAGTTTACTTTAAGGTCAACGCTAAGTCCTGCTCCTATGAATCCACCCGGTAAATTCATCTGGACAGGAACGAATGTAATATTAAGGTCAGGACTAATATCATAGTTAAAAAGGCTTGCATCTACATTAGCATCAAGTATTGAAAAAAGATACCATCCTGCGATGCCAATATACGAAAGATCTCTGTATCTCTTGTAATAGTCAACCATCTGAAGCATTGCATCCTTATAATATGAATAATTTGATGGAATATAAGAATCGGGATACACAACAGGATCGTATGATGATTGTGGGACAGAACTTGGGATTACTTTTAGGTAGCTTTGTGTTACTTTTATATTATCTGTAAAATCCTGATAAGCTTTCATATACAAAATATAATTATTCCCATTGAATCTGGCGCTGTAAATAAGCGCACCGAAACCTGCATAGACTACCGGGATTTTCCAGTATTTTCTGTTGTAAATCTGCCCCAGGCCGGGGAATGAAACAGCCATCATTGTCGCTTTAAGCGTCTCTGGTTTAAACTTGTGCTTAACCGGTCCGATAACAACAAGTGTATCCTGTGCAAACATGTTCTGCTGAAAGCAAAGCAACTGCAGGAAAAGTATAATCAGTATTTTGTGAAAAGTCTTCAAAATAAAAAATTACCGGCCTCTCTATTCAAAAACCAGTATAACGGCGCGATAAAGATAATTATTTTCAGGAGTTCAGGCGGTCAAATACTCCTAAAATGCGTTCCATCTCATCGGGGTTTTCAAATGGGATCACAATTTTACCTTTCCCCTTTTCGTTTATTCTGAAGTTTACTTTGGCTGAAAATATCTTGTTAAGATGATCTGAAAGCTGAGT
>Ga0208478_1000163_pt1 | contig 26427 bp, 22 predicted proteins | sample NGESurdeep072012_5_FD_184462 | JGI IMG/M metagenome (GOLD analysis project Ga0208478, IMG submission 184462) | Arctic peat soil microbial communities from Barrow, Alaska - NGEE Surface sample 415-2 deep-072012 (SPAdes) | ecosystem: Environmental > Terrestrial > Soil > Wetlands > Peat ...
TGGCGGGCCGCCTCCGGCGTCGGCTCGGGGGGCGGCACCGTCCTCGGCGGCCTCGGCGCGCTCGGAGTCACCGCGGCGACGCTGACCACCGTACTGAAGAGCACGAGTCAGGCCCTGCTCCGGCGGCTGCGGCAAGACGTCTACAGCGATCTAGTCGCGCTGGCGGCCACTGTCGTTCCGACCTACCCGAGCGGTCGCCGAGCGGGATGGCTGCGGCGCGCGAGCGCCGGGCCGATCGTCCGGCGAGCGGTGCAGTCTCGACAGCTCACTGTCGCGACAGCCGCGCCTGACCAGCCCGCCGTTGCGACCGGGTGAGAGCGCCGGTCTGCGGCGGCTGGATGGGGGCGGCCGGATGGGGGCTGCCGGGACTGCCTGTCACCCGCTATCGGTTCGCTGCCGCGTACGGCGGTGTCCACAGGCCGCCCGATTCTGTCGGTACCACCCACTAGACTAGAACACATGTTCGAGGCTACACCGTTCGCCGTCGCCATGTCCCCGGTGGTCCGGGTGGCCGACCCGCCCGGACCGCGCAACGACTCCGCCGCGAAGTTGGCGATGGTGGGGGTGCTGACGCCCGGACCGGTCGCCATGGACCTGCTGACCCAGGTTCAGATCCACCGGCTCGACGACGTCGAGCGGACCGAGTACCTGGTGGCCTGGGAGCGGGCCGCGCGCTGGGTGGAGGCGCAGCGGATGAAAGCGGTGGTGGCGGTGGCCGGGGCCACCGCCACCAACCGGGACGACTTCGCCCGCGAGCACGTCAAGGTGGCGCTCTCGGGCTGTGGCGGCTCGGCCCGGGCCGATGTCGATCTGGCCCGGGACATGACCGGCCGGCTGGCCGCCGCCGGGGCGGCGCTGGCCCGCGGCGAGATCTCCTACTCGCACGCCCGGGTGCTCTCGACCGAGACCTTTGTCCTCGACGACGCCACCGCGGGGCAGGTGGCCGCGGCGGTGCTGCGCCGAGACGAGCACCGCACGCCGAGCCAGTTCCGGGCCGCGGTCCGCCGGGCGGTGATCCAAGCCGACCCGGTGCGGGCCGAGCTGGCCGCCGAGCGGGCGGCCAAGGAGCGGATGGTGGCCAAGCAGGCCCTGGCCGACGGTCAGGCCGCGCTCACCCTGACCGGCCCGGCGGTCGGCGTGGCGACGATCTGGACGGCCGCCGACGCCTACGCCGCCCACCCCGGGGCCGATGACGACCGGACCTTGGACCAGCGCCGGTTCGACGCCGTGGTGACGATCTGCGCCGCGGCGCTGGGGCGGCCGGACGCCCCGGCCGGGCGGGCCGGGGTGCGCCCCACCGTCTACCTCTACGCGGATGTGGCCACCTGGGCCGGGCTGGCCGAGCACCCGGTCGAGCTCGACGGCTACGGCGTGATCCCGGCCGGGGCGGCCCGGGAGCACTTCACCGCCGCCCGCTGGCGGGCGGTGGTCACCGACGCCGCCGGTGCGGTCACCGCGGTGCCGAGGGCGAGCTACACCCCCTCGGCCGATCTGAACCGCCAGCTGCACGTGGCCGACCGGCGGTGCGGCTTCCCCAGCTGCGGGGCCGCGGTCTGGTTCTGCGACGCCGACCACAACCGGCCCTATGACTCCGGTGGCTGCACCGACGCGGACAACTGCGGGCTGCTCTGCCGGCGGCACCACCGGCTCAAGACCTTCACTACCTGGTCCTGGCGACGGGGAGACGACGGGGCGATCGAGTGGATCGACCCGAACGGGGTGCGCTGGCGGCGGGAGCCGATCCGGTACCTGATGCCCGAACCCGACGCCGACCTCGGCACGGGCTCCGAGCCAACATCCAATGCCGCTGGCCTGACTGAGCGAGGGAGCTCGTTGCCCGAGCGAGCGAGCCCTGCAGTGGATGCCCCTGCCGCCGCGCCGGTCCTGGCGACACCCGACCCGTACGCTAACGACCCGCCGTTTTGATCTGGCTCCCTCCGCGGCCGGTGGCGATCGCGGGGCGGGACGCAGTCCCGCTGGCGAGCACGTCGGCCGCCCCGGCGTGCCAGTCAGATCAACTTGGGTCGACGAGCCCTGCGGAACCGGTCACAGGGACGGTCCGGCCGAGGCGAGAAGATGCGTTACCGGGACATCGCTCGCTCGAGCGATTCGGTGCGGCAGGTCCATGACTGTCCAGCGGGACAGCCGGTGCGGCAGGGTGGCGACCACGACACCGTCGTACCGCTCGGCGAGCAGCGCTTGCCGGACGTGGTCGATCGGCTCGGCGTCGACGACTTCGCCGGACGCGTCGACCTTGGCCTCGTGCAGTCGTTCCAGTTCGTGCTGCAATCGGCCCTCGGCCAGCGACCGGGCGATGACGTGGGCGTCAGGAACGAAACGGTCGACGGCCGGGTAGTCCCACTGCCGCGTCCCCTCGGTGTCGGTGACGGGCACCAGTAGACGGAATGATCCCGGCCCCTTGCTCAGCTCGTCCAATTTCGCGACAAGCTCGGTGCTGCCTAGCGTTTGGTTGGCCACAACAAGGTAGCGCGGCATGCCCGTCCCTCCCGTTCCGTGGCGGCGCGGCCGGTGCGCGGCGCGGTCTGTCGATCCGCATTCTGCTCACCACACCGGTGCGCTCTGCCCGGTGGGTCCGCCGCACCCCGAGCGCCTCTGAAGCCGAGCGCCCCGGTCGGGCGCTGTCGGTCCCCGGTCGGGCCCCGGTCGGGCGCTACAGCCCCGCTGCCGCCGCGCCGACGTGGCAGGAGTGAGCAGACTGCTGGCCGGCGCGACGGTGATCGCGATCGCGACGAGCGCCGGAGTCCTCACGGCCGCCAGCCCGCCGGCGATGGGCGCGCCCATGCCGGCTGGCCTGAGTGTGCGCGCGGAGACCAGCGCCGACGCCCGGGCCGCAGCCGAGGACCTGCTGCGGCAGGTCGACGACCTGCAGACCCAGGTGGACCACGCGACCGCGGACTACGCTGGCGCGTTGCAGGCCGCCGCCAGCGCGGTCAGCGGGCACCTGCGGGCGGAAGCGGCCTCAGGCGTGGCCCGTCGGGACGCCGAAGACAGCCGCGACCGGCTCGACGAGCACCTGCGCGCGCTGTACAAGTCGGGCGGCCCGACCGCCGTCTACGCCTCCGTCCTGGATGCCGACAGCATCGTCGAGGCTCTGGACCGGGTGCGGTCGGTGGAGCGGGTGGTCGGCACGGACCGCCAGGTGGTCACCGCCAGCGAGCAGGCCGGGGGCAGAGCGGAGCGCGGTGCCACCGACGCTGCTGCCTTGGCTCAGCGCCAGGTCGCGGTCGAGCGCCAAGCCGGAGTGGCCGCGTCCCGGGTGCAGGATCTGCTCGACCGTCAGCGTCCACTACTTGATCAGGCCGTCGCGCACGCCGCGGCGGTGCAGGCGGCGGAGGAAGAAGCGGCCCGGCAACGAGCGCTGCGGGCGGCGGCTGCGGCGGCTGCGGCCCGGCTCCGAGTTGAGCAGGATGCAGCGGCCCAGCTGGTGCGCGAGCAGGTGGCCGCCGCCAAGCCGCGCTACCCGGCAGGTGTGGGGGCGCCCGGCAGCGCGGCCGCAGGGCAGAACGGGGCAGCGGGCGTAGCCGGCGCCGGGCCGGTGGACTACTTCGCGCTCTACCACGCCGCCGCGCCTACCTGCCCGGGCCTGTCTTGGACGGTGCTGGCCGCGATCGGACAGGTGGAGACCGGCCACGGCACGGACACCTCCACCTCCCCCGCGGGCGCGATGGGGCCGATGCAGTTCCTGCCGGCCACGTTCGCCATGGTCGCGGTGGACGGTGACGGCGACGGTCGCACCGACATTCAGAACCCGGCCGACGCAATCTTCACCGCGGCCCACTACCTCTGCGGCAACGGCGCCGGCACCGGTCCGGCCGGCCTGAGCACCGCCATCTGGAACTACAACCACGCCGACTGGTACGTCGCTTTGGTGCTCAGCCTGGCGGCGCAGTACGCCGGGTGAGTCGGCCAGTGAGTCCGCCGTTCAGGAGGTCGGCGCCCCGCCGCTGAGCCAGTCCTCCCACGGCATGTTCCAGTCGGCGGTACCGGCGTCCCCGGGGTCCGGGTCCCGGGTCGAGTTGACGACCTCGACGATGTCTCCCGCCCGAGCCAGCCCGTAGAACCACTGGGCTGCGGACGGCGCGAGGTTGACGCAGCCATGCGAGACGTTGCTGTTGCCCTGCGCCCCGACCGACCACGGGGCGGCGTGCACGAATGCCCCGCCGTTGGAGATCCGAACGTCCCACAGCACGGTCTCGTAGTAGCCGTCCGGAGAGTCGCGCGGGATGCCGACGGTGGCCGAGTCCATCGTGATCGACGCTTGCTTTTCCAGCACGATGTGCACCCCGTTCGCCGACGGGTACTTCGCGCTGCCGGCACTGATCGGGATCGTGCGCAGCTCCTGGCCGTTGGAGGTCACCGTCATCGTGTGCGCGGCCGCGTCGACCCGGCTGATCACGGCGTTCCCGACGGTGATCGAGGAGGTGTGGTCCTTCATTCCCCACATGCCTTGCCCGGCGTCGTACCCCTTGAGCTTGAGCGCGACATCGAGGTGCTCACCGGCCGGCCAGTAGGCCCGCGGCCGAAAGTGCAGCTCGCGGTCGGACATCCAGTGCCAGGCGCCGTCGACCGGGATGGTCATCGACACCGACAGCCGCCGCTGGATGGCCGCTCGGTCGGGTACGGCGCGGTTGAAGGTCACCGTGATCGGCTGTCCGACGCCCACCGTGGTGGCGTCCGGCAGGATGAACCCGTCCAGCACCGTGGTCGGCGCCGCCGTGTCGAACCGGACGACCTGCTGGCTGACCGACCCCCGCCGATCGGCGACTGCCAGCGTTGCGTCGTACTGGGTGCCCGGCCACAGTGGATCCCGGCTGGTCCAGGACTGAGCCCCGTCGCCGACAACGCCAGCGATCTCCATCCCGTCGCTGGCGTGCACAGTGGTCTGCCGCAGGCTGCCGTCGCTCACCGCGAACGTCACTGGCTGACCCAGCGGCACCGTCGTCGGCTCGGCGCCGGCCGGCTGCCCGTTGACCGTCACGCTCGGTGGCGTCACCGGCGCCGTTGCGGCCGCGGATAGCGCAGCTGATCCGCTGGCTGACTGGCACCCGGTCAACGCGAACACGGCCAGCACGACGCCAGTCACCGCCGTGCCCACCGTGCCCGAACGACGCACCAGGAATCCCTTCCGACGCAGACTGCTAACTAACCAAACGACTCACCCGTTGGCGTGCCGGGAACGGGTATTGCCTGCTGTAGTCGCGGATGTCATCCATGTTACCGCTTGACCGGCTAATCTCCGCTGCGGCGCCGAGCCGCCCGCCGCTCGTATCGTCCCGTCCGGGCGGGCACTGAAGGCGTCCGCCCGGACCTCGACCGCCAGGACGGCCCACATGGGAGACCGCGTCTCAGCCGCGGAGTTCAGCCCGGAGGACCGGCTGCGCTACCGCGTCAAGGTCAAGGCCTGCCTGGAGGCGCTGCGGCAGCTGCTCGCCGACCAGCGGTTCGAGACCGAGCGCAAGCTCATCGGCCTGGAGCTCGAGCTGAACATCGCCGACTCCGCGGGCTGCCCGCTGATGGTCAACGACGACGTGCTGAAGCTGATCGAGTCGGCGGACTACCAGACCGAGCTCGGTCAGTTCAACATCGAGGTCAACGTCGCGCCGCACAAGCTCGTCGGCACCGTCTTTCGCGAGCTCGAAGAAGAGGTTCGCACCAGCCTGAACTATGCCGAACGGCGAGCCGGTGAGATCGGTGCCCACATCGTCATGATCGGTATCCTGCCGACGCTGCGGAACCCGCACGTCACGCTGGAGAACGTCACCAACAACCCGCGGTACGCGCTGCTCAACGACCAGGTGCTGGCGGCCCGGGGCGAGGCCCTGCTGCTGCAAATCGACGGCGTCGAGCAGCTCACGGCGTACGCCGATTCCATCGCCCCGGAGGCGGCCGCGACCTCGGTGCAGCTGCACCTGCAGGTCAGCCCCGACGGGTTCGCGCCGCTGTGGAATGCCGCTCAGGCCATTGCCGGGGTGCAGCTGGCGCTGGGGGCCAACTCGCCGTTCCTGCTCGGCCGGCAGCTGTGGCAGGAGACCCGGATCGTGCTGCTGGAGCAGTCTATCGACACCAGGACGGAGGAGATAGTCAGCCAGGGGGTCCGGCCGCGGACCTGGTTCGGCGAGCGTTGGATCGATGCGGTCACCGACCTGTTCGACGAGAACGTGCGCTACTACCCGGCGTTGCTGCCGCTGCTCGTCGACGAGGAACCGGCGGCCATGCTGGCGCGGGGGGACGTGCCGCACCTGGCGGAGCTGCGGCTGCACAACGGCACCATTTACCGCTGGAACCGGCCGGTGTACGACGTGGCTCGGGGCAAGCCGCACCTGCGGGTGGAGAACCGGGTGCTCGCCGCCGGGCCGACCGTCGTCGACACCATGGCCAACGCCGCCTTCTACTACGGCCTGGTGCGCACGCTGTCCGAGCTGGACGAGCCGATCAGCGCGCAGATGTCCTTCGCAGCCGCGGAGGAGAACTTCCGTACCGCCGCCCGGCATGGCCTCGTCGCCGAACTGTTCTGGCCGGGGCTGGGTCCGGTGCCGGCGGCCGAGCTGGTGCTGCGACGGTTGCTGCCGCTGGCCGCTGCCGGCCTCGATCGCTGGCATGTGGACCCCGCCGACCGCGACCGGCTGCTCGGCATCATCGAACAGCGCTGCATCACTGGCCGCAACGGAGCGACCTGGCAGGTCGAATCCGTGCGACAGCTGGAGGCCGCCGGGGCCAGCCGCGACAACGCGCTGGCGGAGATGACCCGCCGCTACGCCCAGCACATGCACACCAACACCCCGGTGCACACCTGGCCGCTCGAGTAGCCGAGGGCTAACCGAGGGCTAACCGCGCCGAGCCGGCGTGACGGACTGAGCGTTAGCGGACCGCGCCGGTCACCAGCCAGGCCGGGCCGCGCGCCCGGGTCGCCAGCACCACCAGCCGGGCGGTCATGAATACGCCGTACGCCGCCCAGAGCGCGACCAGCCCGGCGTGGGTCGCCAGCACTGCGGATGCCGCCGGCAGGAACGCAATCAGCGTGACAACCCCGGCCCTAGCCAGGTAGCGACCGTCCCCGGCGCCGATCAGCACGCCGTCAAGGACGAAAACCACGCCGGCCACCGGTTGCAGCAGCGCTACCACGAGCAGCACCCGGGTGATCAGACCCCGCACGTCGCTGCTGCCGGTGAACAGCGCGGGCAGCACGCCGCTGACCACCGCCAGCAGCAGACCGGCGGCGACGCCGGCGAGCACACCCCACTGCACCATCCGGCGGGTCGCCGCCCGGGCGCCGGCGACGTCGCCGGCGCCGAGCGCCCGACCGGTGATGGCCTGCCCGGCGATGGCCACCGCGTCCAAGGCGAACTGCAGCAGCGTCCAGACGGCGAACGCGACCTGGTGGGCGGCGATGGCCGAGTCCCCGATGCGCGCCGCCACGGCGGTCATCACCACCAGGGCGGCCCGCAACGTCACGGTGCGCAGCAGTAGCGGCACTCCGGCCACCGCGGCCGTGCGCAATCCCGGCACGTGCGGGCGCACCCGCACACCCAGTTGGCGGGCGCCACGGGAGACGACCGCGACGTACGCCGCGGCCGCGGCGTACTGCGTAAGCACGGTGCCGGCGGCCGAGCCGGCGATGCCCCGGTGCAGCCCCAGCACCAGCAGCGCATTGAGACCCGCGTTCACCAGACCGCCGGCGACCGCCACGAGTAGCGGCGTGCGGGTGTCCTGCAGGCCGCGCAGCACGCCGGTGCCGGCTAGCACGACCAACATTGCCGGGACGCCGACGAGGCTGATTCGCAGATAGCTGACGGCGTAGGGCCGCACACCGCCGGACGCGCCAAGGGCGTCGACCAGCTCCGGGACAGCCGCGGCCGCCAGCGCCGCCGTGACGCCGCCGATCAGCAGCGCCAACCACATCCCGTCGATGCCCTGGCGCACCGCCGCCGCCTGGTCACCGGCGCCCAGCCGGCGCGCGACGGCGGCCGTGGTGCCGTAGGCGAGGAAGATGCAGACGTTGACCAGCGTGGCGAGCGCCGTGCCGGCGACGCCGAGTCCGCCGAGCGGGCGGGTGCCGAGCTGCCCAACGATGGCCGAGTCGGCGAGCAGGAACAGCGGCTCGGCGACCAGGGCGCCGAATGCCGGGACGGCCAGGCGCAGGATCTCCCGGTCGTACGCCGAGGCGACACAGGAGTTACCCGAGCCGATCGGCGGCCCGGGGGGCGCGCCGTTCAGCCTGCGAAACCGGCTGCGGCCGAGCTCGCTGCGCCCACCAACGGGCGCTGCTCGACCAGCTCCGGTACGCCGACAACGTTGGTCATCACCTCACCGAACGCGGCCGGGTCGGCCAGCAGCCAGGCGGGCTTGCCCGTGACCGCGATGCACGACCCGGGTACCAGCGCGTCCCGCAGCGACTCGATGAGCCGGCGACGTCACGTTGCTGCCTCCTGTTCGGCCCAAATGACACCACACTGGCAACTTCGGTGTGGGGACGTCAGACGTCTTTCGGCGCCGGGCTGCCTCGCCGGTGGAGCGGAGCGGCACGTGGCCGTCGCGGGCTACGGTGACCGCTTGGCAAGCCCCGGGAGGGACCGTGGACGGCGCGCACGCCCTGCTCGAGACCCTGGCCGCGGCCGGTGTCGAGGTCTGCTTTGCCAACCCCGGTACGACGGAGCTGCCGCTGGTGCGCGCACTGGAGGCGACGCCAGGCGTGCGCGCCATCCTCGGGTTGTTCGAGGGCGTGTGCACCGGGGCGGCCGACGGGTACGGCCGGATGATCGGTCGGCCGGCGGCCACGCTGCTGCACCTGGGTCCCGGGTTGGCCAACGGACTGGCCAACCTGCACAACGCCCGACGGGCCGGTACGCCGGTGGTCAACCTGGTTGGCGACCATGCGACCTGGCACCTCAGCGTGGACGCGCCGCTCACCAGCGACATCGCCGGGCTGGCCGTTTCGGTCTCCCGCTGGGTGCGGACCGCCGCGTCCGCGGCTGGGTTGGCGGCCGACGGCGCGGACGCGGTCGCGGCCGCCCGGCTCGGTGGGGTGGCAACGCTGATCGCACCGGCCGACTGCCAGTGGGGGGACGGCGCCGAGCCGGCACCCGCACCGGCGCCGGCGGCACTACCGCGGGTGTCCGAGTCCGCGGTGGCTGCGGCGGCTGATGCGCTGCACGCCGGGCCGGCGGTGCTGCTGCTCGGCGACGCCGCTCTGGTCGCCGAGGGCCTGCGCTCCGCCGGCACGGTCGCCGCCGCCACCGGCTGCCGCCTGGTGGTCGAGACCTTCCCGGCGCGGATGGAACGCGGCGGTGGGCTGCCGGCCCCCTCGCGGCTGCCCTACGTCCCGGAGCTGGCGACCGCCGAGCTCAGTGGCGCCGCCACCGTCGTCCTGGTCGGCGCTCGCTCCCCGGTCTCGTTTTTCGGCTACCCCGGCCTGCCCAGCTCCACCGTTCCGGCCGGTACGGCGGTGGCCACACTGGCCGAACCGGGCGCCGATGTGACTGAGGCGCTGGCCCGGCTCGCCGAGCGGGTCGGCGGTCCGGCGGCGTCCCGACCGGCGGTCGACGCCGGCCCGACTGGCCCGACCGGCCCGACCGGGCCGACCGTGGCTGACGGCAAGGTTCCGGCCGACACCCAGCCGCTGAACCCGGCCGTGATCGGCACGGTGTTGGCCGGGCTGCAACCGGAGGGGGCCATCGTCGTCGATGAGGCAGTCACGACCGGCTTCCCGTACTGGGCGCTGGCCGCCGACGCGCCACCGCACACCTACCTGTCGCTGACTGGGGGCGCCATCGGTCAGGGGCTACCGGCCGCGGCCGGCGCCGCGGTCGCCTGCCCGGATCGCAAGGTGATCGCATTCCAGGCCGACGGCAGCGGCATGTACACACTCCAGGCGCTCTGGACGCAGGCCCGCGAGGCGCTCGACGTCCTCACCTTGATCTGCGCCAACCGCAGCTACCAGATCTTGCGGACTGAGCTCGGTCGCGCCGGCGGGTCGAGTCCCGGACCGGTGGCTTCCGGCCTCACCGACCTGGGGCGGCCGGACCTGGACTGGGTGGCCCTGGCGGCCGGCATGGGGGTGCCGGGCGAGCGGGCCACTACGGCCGGTGAGCTGACCGCTGCGTTGCGCCGCGCCCTGGCGGAGCGGGGTCCACGGCTGGTCGAGATGGCGCTCTGAACCCCTGAACCGGCCGGGCTGGCTGGCTCAGGGGTCCGCCGACTACGCCGACCCGAACGAGTACCACCGGTCCAGCCAGGTGTCGACCTCGACGAGATCGCGGTGCGTGGAGAAGAACCGCTGCACCCGCTCCCACCGGGCGATCGTGAGCCGCATCCACAGCGTGAACAGCGGCGCCGCCAGCCGGCGGACCGTGGCCCGCACGACGACGAACCCGGCGCGCGCCCGCGTCGTCAACCGGTCGAGAAGCTCCTGCACGCGCTGCTGGTCCACGCCTGCCTCCTACGGGCCGATCCGGCCGGGGGTCGCGACGCGACCGCCGCAGTTCACATAGTCGCACCGGGGCTGGACTATCGGGGGTCAGCGCGCGGCAACCGTGGGTGAACACTTGGCACCCTGGAACGCCGATGTTGAGCCTACGTGCGTCTCAATCGAGCGGATCCGCACGTGTGCTCAACATCGGCGCAGTGGAGCACTCGTCGCAGTGGAGCGCAAGCGTCGCAGCGAAGCGGGCCGTGGGCGGGTGACCGAGCGCGGAACTCGACCGGTCAGGCCGCCTTGACCGCCGATATCAGCTTGGTGAGCGAGTCCTTCGCGTCGCCGAAGAGCATCGTGGTCTTCGGGTTGTAGAGCAGTTCGTTGTCGATGCCGGCGAAGCCGGGTCGCATGCTGCGCTTCATGAAGACGATGTTCTTCGCCTCGTCCACGTTGAGGATGGGCATGCCGTAGATCGGGCTGCCCGGGTCGGTCTTGGCGGCCGGGTTGACCACGTCGTTGGCCCCGATCACCAGTACGACGTCGGTGCGCGGGAACTCCGGGTTGACGTCGTCCATCTCCCGCAGCTTCTCGTAAGGCACGTTGGCCTCGGCGAGCAGCACGTTCATGTGCCCCGGCATGCGGCCGGCCACGGGGTGGATGGCGAAGGAGACGTCGACCCCCTTGGACGCCAGCAGGTCGGCGAGCTCACGCACGGTGTGCTGGCCCTGGGCCACGGCCAGGCCGTAGCCGGGGACGATCGTGACCTTCTGCGAGTACGCCAGCATGATCGCGATGTCCTCGGCGTTGCCCGACTTGACCGGTCGAACGTCCTTGGAGATCTCGGTCGAGCCGGCGGTGGAGCCCTTAAAGGCGCCGAACAGGATGCTCGGGATGGACCGACCCATCGCCCGGCCCATCATCTGGGTGAGCAGCGTTCCGGAGGCACCCACGAGCGTGCCAGCCACGATCAGCAGCACGTTGCTCAGCACGGCGCCGGACGCAGCCACCGCGAGACCGGTGAACGCGTTCAGCAGTGAGATGACGATCGGTACGTCGGCACCGCCGACCGGCAGTACGAACAGCACGCCGAAGACCAACGCCAGCAGCGCCAGCACGATCAGCGCGGCCACGCTCTCGGTCGCCAGGATCACGACCACGAGGACCAGCAGGACAGCGACCAGGCCACCGAAGACGTAGCGCAGCCACGGCGGCGCGAACGGCCGGCCGCTCATCAGCTCCTGCAGCTTGGCGAAGGTGATGCCGCTACCGGCGAAGGAGACGCAGCCGATGATCGCGCTCAGCAGGACGGCCAGCGTCACGCCGAAGGTCAGCGAGTCCACGGCCGCGCGGGACCGGAACTCCTCGATGGAGACCAGCGCGGCGGCGCCGCCGCCAACGCCGTTGAACAGCGCCACCATCTGCGGCATGGCCGTCATCGGCACCCGGCGGGCGGCCGGGACACCGAGCACCGTGCCGACGGCGATGCTGCCAATCATCAGCGGGAAGTTGGTGGCGCCGCTGACGAAGAATGCGGCCAAGACGGCCACCACCATGCCGCCGGCGCCGATCTGGTTGCCCAGGCGAGCGGTCTTGGGGCCGCTCAGGCCCCGCAGGGCGAGGATGAAGCAGACAGCGGCGATCAGGTCGATGACCGCAATGACAAAGGCCTTGCTCATCGGTTGGCCGGCTCTTTCGCACTCAGCGGGCTGGCACCCGTGCCGTCGGCGGCCGCTGCGGCCGCCTTCTTGCCGCGGCCGCGGAACCGGCCGCCGGTCTTGCCGTCGGCCACCGCCGCATCGGCGCCACGCGCCGCGCCGGGGCCCTTGAACATCTCCAGCATCCGGTCGGTCACCACGAACCCACCGACCGCGTTCAGCGTGGCCAGGACCAGCGCGATGACGCCCAGGATCTTGGCCGGCCAGCTGTGCGCCGTACCAAGGATCGCCATGGCGCCGATCATGATGATGCCGTGGATGGCGTTCGTGCCGGACATCAGCGGGGTGTGCAGCGTGCTCGACACCTTTGAGATGACTTCGAAGCCGACAAAGATGGCCAGGATGAAGATCGTGAGCAGACCGATGCCGCTCACCGTCGCAGACGCCTCGGCGACCAGCATTACGCCGGTACTCCCTTCTCGAGCAGGTCCCGCGCCACCGGGTGGACGACCTGGCCGTCGTGGGTCAGGCAGCAGCCGGCGACGATGTCGTCGGCAAAGTCAGGCACGAACTGGCCGTCTTTGACCATCAGCAACAGCAACGTGGAGATGTTGCGAGCCAGCAGCTGGCTGGCGTTGAGCGGCAGGGTGCTCGGGACGTTGCGTACGCCGTGGATGATCACGCCGCCGTGCATCACGTCTTCGCCCGGCCGGCTCAGCGGGCAGTTGCCGCCGCTCTCCGCGGCCAGGTCGACGATGACCGACCCCGGTCGCATCCCGGCAACCATCTCCTCGGTGACCAGCACCGGTGCCCGCCGGCCGGGGATGGCCGCGGTGGTGATGACGATGTCGGCCACCGCGACCCGCTGGCCGAGCAGCTCCCGCTGCCGGCGCAGGAAGTCCTCGGACTGCTCCTTGGCGTACCCGCCAGCGCCTTCCTGGGTCTCCAGCGGCAACTCGATGAACGTGGCGCCCAGGCTCTGCACCTCGTCCTTCGCGGCGGCCCGGACGTCGTAGGCCTCAACCACCGCGCCCAGGCGGCGGGCGGTGGCGATGGCCTGCAGACCGGCGACGCCAGTGCCGAGGACGAGCACCTTGGCCGGTGGCACGGTGCCGGCAGCGGTGACGAACATCGGCAGGAACTTCGGCAGCCGCTGGGCGGCCAGCAGCACGCAGCGGTAGCCGGCCACCAGCGCCTGCGACGACAGCGCGTCCATGGCCTGCGCCCGGCTGGTGCGCGGCACCAGCTCCAGGCTGAACGCGGTCACCCCGCGCTCGGCCAGCGCCTGCACCACCGGCATGGACGTCGACGGCGGCAGGAAGCTGATCAGCGCCGAGCCGGAGCTCATCGCCGCTACCTCTTCCAGACTCGGCGGCTGCACCTTCAGCACGACGTTGGCGCCGTCGAGCGCCGAAGTTGCGTCCGGCACGACGGTCGCGCCTTTCTCGGCGTACACCTCGTCGGGCAGGAAGGCGCCCAGTCCGGCCCCGGCCTGGATGCGGACGTCGAGGCCAGCCGCCTTCATCTTGGCCACCGTCTCGGGGACGGCCGCCACCCGGCGCTCACCATCAAGGGTTTCAGTCAGTATGGAAACTCGCACAGGGGGACCGTAGTGCCTTCCGTTCGCGGGTTTGCAGGGACCTCCGGCCTCGATCGACCGGGATTCTGCCGTGGGCGGATCGCGGCCCGCCGGCACAGCGACGCCGATCAACCACGGTGGTGGCAGCGTACCCAGCGCCGCGGACGCGGTGGGCAGCGGGCGCCGCCGCCGCCCTTAGGAAGTTCGGGCTGCGTCCAGGCTGGCCGGCCGGGCCGGCCGGCGCGGGGCCGGGCAGCAGTCGAGCGGACACTGGTCCGGGTGCGGGCCGAGGCGGCCCAGGGCCGGGCGGGGGGCGCCGGGCGTCAGCCGTTCGCGGATGAGCGCACCGACCATGGCGACAAACCGGGGATGGGTGCCCACGGTGGCGGCTCGCACCAGGTTCAGCCCCAGCTCCCGGGCGCGGCGCGCCGCCTCCACGTCGAGGTCGTAGCAGACCTCGAGGTGGTCAGAGACGAACCCGATCGGCACCAGCACCACGTCGCGGGCACCCGCGGCGGCCACCGCGTCCAGGAAGTCACCCACATCCGGTTCCAGCCACGGCTGCGGGGGCGGCCCGCTGCGGCTCTGGTAGACGACCGACCAGTCGTACGGCGCGTCCAGCCCCGTCACCACCATTCGGGCGGTGTCGGCCAGCTGGGTGGGGTAGCCGTTGCCGTCCGGACCGCTGGTGCGGGCCATGGTGACCGGGATGCTGTGCGCGGTGAACGCCAGCCGGGCGGCGGCCCGACGTTCGGCGGGGACCTGCGCCAGCGCCGCCCGGGTCAGCTCCGTCACCGGCTCCAGGAAGCCCGGGTGGTTGTAGAAGCGCCGCAGCACCTCGACCTGCGGCGCGCCATCGCCCCCCTCAGCCTGCGCCCGGGCGATGTCCTCGCGGTACTGCCGACAGCCGGAGTACGAGCTGTACGCCGAGGTGACGAATGCCACCGCCCGCCGGACCCCGGCGGTGGCCATCGCCCGCAGCGTGTCGGCCAGAAATGGGTGCCAGTTGCGGTTGCCGAAGTACACTGGCAGCGCCGTCCCCGAAGCCGCCAGCTCCGCTTCCAGCGCAGCCACCAGCGCCCGGTTCTGCGCGTTGATCGGACTGACCCCGGCGAAGTGGTGATAGTGCTCGGCCACGGTGGCCAGCCGCTCGTCCGGGATACCGCGGCCGCGGGTGACGGTGCGCAGGAACGGCAGCACGTCCTCGGGTCCCTCCGGCCCACCGAAGGAGACGACCAGGACAGCGTCGTACGGCGCGAGCGGCGCAGGGTTCGGGGCGGCCGGGGGCACGTCGTCGATCCTCGCAGCCAGCCGCCGAACCCGCCGGGCTGCCAGGGGCGCTGTAATGACCGGCTGGCAATGACCGGCTGGCACCCCGGGCGACACGGCTGGAGCGGCGAGTTTCCGGTGCGTGTCAGCGCCCGAAACGCTGGCGTCGACCACTGATTCGTGGCACTGTCCCGCAGATCGGCAGGCACCCCCACTCGGACCGTCCGGCAGGTACCCGCCGGTGGAGGGACGCATCGGGATGACCACGATCACCTTCGACCGCGCGACCCGGCTCTACCCCGGTGCAGAGCGACCGGCGATCGACTCGCTCGACCTGCTCATCGACGATGGCGAGTTCCTCGTCCTGGTCGGTCCGTCCGGCTGCGGGAAGTCGACCTCGCTGCGAATGCTGGCCGGTCTGGAGCCCGTCGACGGCGGCCACATTCGGATCGGGGACCGCGACGTCACCCACGTCGACCCCGCCGACCGGGACATCGCGATGGTTTTCCAGACCTATGCGCTCTACCCGCACATGACGGTCGCGGCCAACATGGGCTTCGCACTGAAGATCGCCGGCACGCCGAAGGACGAGATCGACAAGAGGGTGCGCGAGGCCGCGAAGATCCTGGACCTCATGGACTTCCTCGACCGCAAGCCCAAGCTGCTCTCGGGCGGCCAGCGCCAGCGGGTGGCCATGGGGCGGGCGATCGTGCGCAGCCCCCAGGTGTTCTGCATGGACGAGCCGCTGTCCAACCTGGACGCCAAGCTGCGGGTGGCGACCCGCACCCAGGTTGCCTCGCTGCAGCGCAGACTCGGGGTGACAACCGTCTACGTCACCCACGACCAGGTCGAGGCCATGACGATGGGCGACCGGGTGGCAGTGCTCAAGGACGGCATGCTGCAGCAGCTCGACAAGCCACGGTTGATGTACGACCACCCCGCCAACATGTTTGTCGCCGGCTTCATCGGGTCGCCCGCCATGAACCTGGTGACGGTGCCCGTCCGCGACGGCGTACTGAGGCTCGGTGACTGGACGGTCCCCTTGCCGCGGGAAGCGCACGTCAAGCTCACCGGATCGCAGGCCACCCTGGGCATCCGTCCGGAGGACCTGCGGCTGGCCGGTCCGGGCTCCGGGATCTCGGTGGTGGTGGAGCTCGTTGAGGAGCTCGGCTCCGACGCCTTCCTGCACGGCAGCCTGCCGAGCAACGACGGCGACCCGGTGCTGCTCGTCGCCCGGGTCGATCCGAAGCGGCCCCCGGACAAGGGTGACGTGGTCAACTTGGCACCCGTCCCGGAGCAGCTGCACTACTTCGACCCCGGGTCCGGGCAACGGCTCGTCGGTTAGCGGCGGCTGACCGGCGCATGTTCGCATCCGACGTCGTGACCCCGTTGGCATGTCGGGTGAAATCTCACCCGAGTCCCATCCCGTTCCCATGGCGCTTCGATGGGCGGTCGGCAGCGCGCGACTCGGTGGAGGCCGTCGTGGCCCGTTCGGCAGTGTCGACACGGCGGCTCGCCGCCCGTTCGCTGGCTGCATTCTTGGTGACGGGTTTGCTGCTGACCGGGTGCGCCGCGGGCTGGGGCGGCGGAGCAGGTGGCGGCGGCGCGAACAGCATCAACGTGCTGATGGTCAACAACCCGCAGATGGTCGACCTGGAGAAGCTCACCGCGACGCATTTCACCAAGGACACCGGGATTTCGGTCAACTTCACGACGCTGCCGGAGAACGACGTCCGCGACAAGATCAGCCAAGAGTTCTCCAGCCAGGCCGGGACCTACGACGTCGCATCGCTGAGCAACTTCGAAGTCCCCATCTACGCCCGCAGCGGCTGGATCGCCCCGCTGGACCGCTACCTGGCGGCTGATCCCGGCTTCGACCAGTCCGACATCCTCGGGCCAATGACCCAGTCGCTGAGCGGGGCAGACGGCAAGCCGTACGGCGAGCCGTTCTACGGAGAGTCCTCCTTCCTGATGTATCGCAAGGACGTCCTCGCGGCTAAGGGCATCGACATGCCCGCGCATCCGACGTGGCCGCAGGTGGCCGACATCGCGGCCAAGGTGGACGGAGCGCAGAAGGGCATGGCCGGCATCTGCCTACGCGGTCAGCCCGGCTGGGGACAGGTGTTCGCGCCGCTCACCACGGTTGTCAACACCTTTGGCGGGGCCTGGTTCACCCAGGACTGGCACGCCCAGGTCGACGGTGAGGGGTTCCGGCAGGCCACCCGGTTCTACGTCGACCTCGTCCGGTCGCATGGGGAGACGGGGGCCTCCCAGGCCGGCTTCACCGAGTGCCTCAACGACCTCCAGCAGGGCAATGCCGCAATGTGGTACGACGCGACCTCGGCGGCCGGCTCGCTCGAGGCCACCGACTCGCCGGTGCGGGGCAAGATCGGCTACGTGGCCGCCCCGGTGGTCCAGACCAACAGCTCCGGCTGGCTCTACGCCTGGTCGTGGAGCATCCAACAGGCCAGCACAAAGAAGGACAACGCCTGGAAGTTCATCTCCTGGGCCTCCGGCAAGGACTACGAGAACCTCGTCGGCAACGAGCTCGGCTGGTCCAAGGTCCCGGCCGGCAAGCGCGCGTCGACGTATCAGATCCCGCCGTACGTCCGCCAGGCCGCGGCGTTCGCCGAGCCCACCCGGGCGGCCATCGAGAGCGCTGACCCCCGCAACCCCGGCGTGCAGCCCAGACCGGCGCTGGGCATCCAGTTCGTCGACATTCCTGAGTTTCCGGACGTAGGAACGCAGGTCTCACAACTCGTCAGCTCGGCCATCGCCGGCAAGACATCCGTCGACGCGGCACTGAAGCAGGGCCAGGCGCTGGCTGAAGACGTGGCCGAGCGCTACCGCTCCCGAACTTCCGGATGAGTCTGGTGGCGGCGCGTCCTTCCCTTCCCCAGTCGGCGGGAAGGCGCCCGGATCCAAAGGAGGAAGCGTCATGAGCGTCGCCGTGGACACCGGTCAAAGCAGTCACGGCGCGGTGGCCGGCGCATCGCCGCAAACCGACCGACGGCGCCGCTCCGAGCAGTGGTCCCGCCGGGGACCACTGCTGCCCGCACTGATCTTCACGATTGTCGTGACCCAGCTGCCGTTCGTGGTCACGCTGGTCACGTCATTCATGAACTGGAACGCCTACTACCCCAAGGAACGGGGATTCGCCGGCGTCACGAACTTCCGCCGGGTGCTGACCAACGTGAGCACTCGCCACGCCATCCTCACCACGATCGTGCTCACCGCTACGGTGGTCCTCGTCAGTCTGTTGCTGGGCATGGGAATCGCGTTGCTGCTGGATCGGAAGTTCTTCGGCCGCGGCGCCGTACGGACCATGCTTATCGCCCCGTTCCTCGTCGTACCGGTCGCGGCCGCCCTGCTATGGAAGCACGCGCTGTACAACCCGCAGTACGGCCTGTTCAACGGCCTGCTCACGTCGGTGTGGCGGCTGTTCGGCTCCAACAACCCGCCGCAGGTCGACTGGATCACCTCCCAGCCACTGATTGCGATCGAGGCGTCACTGGTCTGGCAGTGGACCCCGTTCATGATGCTGATCTTGCTGGCGGGACTGCAGAGCCGGCCGCTGGACATCATCGAGGCGGCCCGGCTGGACGGAGCCAGCTCGTGGCAGGTCTTCCGGTACATGACCTTTCCGCACCTGCGGCAGTACCTCGAGCTCGCCGGCCTGCTGGGGTCGATCTACGTCGTGCAGAACTTCGACGCGGTCTTCACGATCACCTCCGGCGGGCTCGGCACCGCCAACCTGCCGTACACGATCTACCAGACCTTCTACAACGCCCACGACTACGGTCGGGCCTCGGCCGCCGGCGTGGTCGTCGTCATCGGCACGATCCTGATCGCCACGTTCGCCCTGCGCACCGTGTCCACCTTGTTCCGGGAGGAGTCCCGATGAGCTCGATCACCCAGACCGGGCCGATCCCCGCCACCCGGGCGGCGGCCGGTGCGCCGCGCCGGCCGCGGCGCAACCGCGGGGGGTTCGTGCTGGGAGTGACCGCCTGGGTGGTCGGACTGCTGTTCGTGCTGCCCATTCTGTGGATGCTGCTGACGTCGCTGCACAGCGAGACCAGCGCGGCGACCAACCCACCGTCGCTCGGCGCCGCGCTGACCCTGCAGGGCTACCGCGAGTTCTTCGGGTCGGCGACCGGGACTTCTCCGTGGCCGTCGCTGCTGAACTCGATCACGGCCAGCGTGCTGTCCACGATCCTGGTGCTGCTGCTCGCCATCCCGGCGGCGTACGCGCTGTCCATCCGACCGGTACGCAAGTGGACCGACGTCTTGTTCTTCTTCCTGTCGACCAAGATGCTGCCCGTCGTGGCGGGGCTGCTCCCGATCTACCTTTTCGCGCAGCGGGCCCGGCTGCTGGACAACATCGTGCTGCTCATCGTCCTCTACACCGCGATGAACCTGCCGATCGCGGTCTGGATGATGCGGTCGTTCCTGGTCGAGGTGCCCAAGGAGATCCTGGAGGCAGCCTCCATGGACGGCGCCGGACTGACCCGCACGCTGCGGTCGGTCGTCGCGCCGATAGTGTCGCCCGGCATCGCCGCCACCGCGCTGATCTGCTTCATCTTCAGCTGGAACGAGCTGCTGTTCGCCCGGGTGCTCACGTCGACCGCCGCGCAGACCGCGCCGGTGTTCCTGACCGGCTTCGTGACGAGCCAGGGGCTGTTCCTGGCCAAGGTCTGCGCGGCGGCCATCGTGGTCTCCCTGCCGGTCCTGATTGCCGGTTTCGCCGCCCAGGACAAGCTCGTGCAGGGGCTCTCGCTCGGCGCGGTCAAGTAGCGCGGGATGACCGAACTCACCGCGCAGACCCTGCCCGCCCTGCGCGACCACCTGTCGACGCCCGGCTACGACCGCTCGGCGCTGCGCGTCGGCATCGTGCACCTCGGGGTGGGCGGGTTTCACCGAGCCCACCAGGCGATGTACCTCGACCGGCTGATGAACCAGGGCTTGGCGCTGGACTGGGCTATCTGCGGCGTGGGGGTCCTGCCCGCCGACAGCCGGATGCGAGCCGCGCTGCAGGCGCAAGACGGGCTGTACACCCTGGTGCGCAAGAGCGCCGACGGGACGTACGACGCCCGGGTGATCGGCTCGATCGTCGAGTACCTGTTGGCGCCCGATGATCCAGAGCGGGTGATCGAGCGGATGACCGATCCGCTGGTCCGGATCGTCTCGCTGACCGTCACCGAAGGCGGCTACAACATCAACGCCGTCACCGGCGAGTTCGCCGCCACTGCCGCGGACGTCGTGCACGACCTGGCGCCGGGGGCGGTACCGCGAACGACGTTCGGCCTGATCACCGAGGCTTTGGTCCGTCGCCGGGAGCGGAGCCTGGCTCCGTTCACGGTGATGTCCTGCGACAACATCCAGGGCAACGGCGAGGTGGCGCGCTCGAGCTTCGTTGCCTTCGCCACGCTGCGCAACGCCGAGCTCGGCGACTGGGTGCGCAGCCAGGTCTGCTTCCCCAACTCCATGGTCGACCGCATCACGCCGGTCACCACGGACGCCGACCGGGATCAGGTCGCAGCCCGCTTCGGGGTCGAGGACCGGTGGCCGGTCGTCTGCGAACCGTTCACCCAGTGGGTGCTGCAGGACGCGTTCGGCAATGGCCGGCCGCCGTGGGAGGACGCCGGCGTACAACTTGTCGACGACGTCGAGCCGTACGAGCTGATGAAGCTGCGCCTGCTCAATGCCAGTCACCAGGCGCTGTGCTACTTCGGCTACCTCGCCGGGTACCGGCTCGTCCACGAAGTGGCCCAGGACCCGCTGTTCGCCGGCTTTCTCCTCGACTACATGGACTCCGAGGCGACGCCGACCCTGGCGCCGGTCCCCGGCATCGATCTGACGGCGTACAAGCATGAGTTGATCGAGCGCTTCTCCAACGCCGAAGTGCGCGACACCGTGGCGCGATTGTGCGCGGAGAGCTCCGACCGGATCCCGAAGTGGCTGCTGCCGGTGATCCGGCACAACTTGGCGGGGGGTGAGATCAGGCGATCCGCCGCGGTGGTCGCGAGCTGGGCGCGGTACGCCGAAGGCGTCGACGAGCAGGGCCAGCCGATCGAGGTCGTCGACCGGCTGGCGGACAGCCTGACGACCAGCGCGGTGCGCCAGCGCGACGACCCGCTGTCCTTCCTGCGCAACCGCCGGGTGTTCGGGGATCTCATAGATCACGAGCGCTTCGTCACCGAGTACCGCTGGGCGCTGGACTCGCTGCACAGCGTCGGCGCCCGGGCCACCCTGGAGCGGCTGCAAGCTCGGCCGAGGCGGTAGCGGCCCGGATGCGCGTCGCCGTCCTGAACGGTCCGCACGACCTCGTCGTCGAGCACCGACCGGCGCCGCGGGCTGGTCCCGGGCAGGTGCTGGTACGGGTGCACTCGGTCGGGGTCTGCGGATCGGATACCCACTACTACGATCACGGGCGGATCGGGCGCTTCGTCGTCGAGTCCCCGCTCGTGCTGGGTCACGAGGCGTCCGGTGAGGTCGTGGACATCGGGCCGGGCGTGACCACGCGGCACCCCGGTCAGCGGGTGTCGATCGAGCCGGGAGTGCCGGACCTGACCTGCGAGCAATGCCTCGCCGGCCGGTACAACCTCTGCCCGGCAATGCGCTTCTTTGCCACGCCACCCGTCGACGGCGCGCTCGCGGAGTTCGTGGTTGTACACGCAGCGTTCGCGCACCCGGTGCCCGACACCATGGATGACGACGCCGCGGCACTACTGGAACCGCTGTCCGTGGGCATCTGGGCCTGCCGAAAGGGCCGAGTGACCGCCGGCTCGCGCGTGCTGATCACTGGCGCCGGGCCCATTGGTTTGGTGAGTCTGCAGACCGCCCTGGCTTTCGGGGCGACTGAGGTGGTGGTGTCCGACGTCAACCCGGCCCGACTTGCCCTGGCGCGGGATATGGGCGCGACCGAGGTCGTGGACGCGCGGCGGGCGAGCGTAACGGCCCGTGCCCGGGCCCCCGAAGTGCTGTTGGAGTGCTCGGGGTACGCGCCGGTTATCGGGGAGGGCATCCGGGCGCTGATACCGGCCGGACGGGCGGTGCTCGTCGGGATGGGCGGTGCGGAGATTCCGTTGCCGCTGTCGGTGGTACAGGAGCGCGAGCTCGAGCTCACCGGCGTGTTTCGCTATGCGAACACCTGGCCGACGGCCATCGCGCTCGTTACCACCGGCAAGGTCAACCTCAGCCGGCTGGTCACCGGGACGTACCGGCTTGATCAGACGGCGGACGCGCTGACCGCCGGCCGGCGGGACGAAACGGCGGTGAAGGCGGTGGTCCGGCCGCAGACTTGACGGGTTGCGTCCGGTCCGGCAACCACAGTGTCCGGCAAACCACCGTGGAGGGAGCGGCAGCAGTGCGCACCATGGCCGGGGTGACGTTGCCCGGCGACCGCAGGGTCACTCATGTCACCGTCGAGGTGCCCGAGCCCGGTCACGGGCAGGTCCTGCTGCGGATGAAGGCGTCATCGATCTGCGGCAGCGACCTGCGCGCCATCTACCGCGAGCACCTGGGCCGCGGACCCGAGGCCTACCAGGGCGTGATCGCGGGGCACGAGCCCTGCGGCGAGGTCGTTGAGGTCGGCCCCGGCTGCCGCCGACTAGCCCTCGGCAACCGGGTCGTCGTGTACCACGTCGCCGGGTGTGGAGTCTGTGCCGAGTGCCAGCACGGCTACCTGATCGGCTGCACCGACCCGTCCCGAGCGGCATACGGCTGGCAGCGCGACGGTGGTCACGCGGAGTACCTGCTGGCCGAGGAGCGGACCTGCATCCCGCTGCCCGACGAACTGTCGTTCGTGGACGGGGCGCTGGTCTCGTGCGGCTTCGGGACGGCGTACGAGGGTCTGCTGCGGCTGGGCGTGTCCGGCGGAGACCGTCTCCTGATCACCGGCCTCGGACCCGTCGGGCTGGCCGCCGCCATGGTCGCCCGCGGGCTCGGTGCGGGTCCCATCCTCGGCGCCGACATCTCCCCCGAACGCCGGCAGCTGGCAGGTGACCTCGGCCTGGTCGAGCACGCCCTCGCTTCCGACCACAGTGCGAAGGCGACCGTCGACGAGTTGACGGCTGGTCGAGGGTGCGAGGCAAGCATCGACTGCTCCGGCAGCGCGGCTGGTCGGCTGCTCGCGCTTGCCGGGACCCGGACCTGGGGTCGCTGCTGTTTCGTCGGCGAGGGCGGTGAGCTCTCCTTCGCGGTGTCCGAGCTGCTGATCCACCGACAGGTATCGTTGCACGGATCGTGGGTCACGTCGCTGCGGCACATGGCGGACCTGCTCGAGCTCTTGATGCGCTGGGGACGGCATCCCGAGGACGTGGTCACGCACCGGTTCGCGCTCGCCCAGGCAGCCGAGGCCTACCGCGTTGCCGACGGCGGGGCCGGCGGCAAGGTCTGCATCGTCGCCGACTGACAGCCCTACCCGGAGGTGCACAGCGATGGCGCTGGTCGCGGGAATCGACTCCTCGACGCAGTCCTGCAAAGTCGTCATCCGAGACGCGGAGACGGGTGCGCTGCTCCGCCACGGCCGGGCCGCGCACCCGGACGGCACGGAGGTGGACCCGGCCAGCTGGTGGACTGCGCTCGAGTCGGCGCTGGCGGAGGCCGGTGGGATCGCCGACGTCGTCGCGGTCGCCGTCGGCGCGCAACAGCACGGCATGGTGTGCCTGGACGAGCACGGCGAGGTGGTGCGGCCGGCCCTGCTGTGGAACGACACCCGCTCGGCCGGAGCCGCGGCCGAGCTGGTCGCCGAGTTGGGCGGACCGCGCGCCTGGGCCGAGGCAGTGGGCTCGGTCCCGGTGGCGTCGTTCACGGTGACCAAGCTGCGCTGGCTGGCGGAGCACGAGCCGGAGCACGCGGCCCGAACGGCAGCGGTGTGCCTTCCCCACGACTGGCTCACCTGGCAGCTCGCCGGTGCGTCGGACTTGGCCGCGCTCAGCACCGACCGCGGGGACGCGAGCGGCACCGGCTACTGGTCGGCGGCGACCGGGACGTACCGGCCCGATCTGCTGCGGCTCGCGTTGGGCCAGGATGCCCTCCTGCCCCGGGTGCTGGCTCCGGCCGAGGCGGCCTGGTCGTTGGCGCCGGGGAACGCCGTGCTGGGGCCGGGCACTGGCGACAACGCGGCCGCTGCGTTGGGCGTGGGCGCCCGGGCCGGGGACGTCGTCGTGTCGATCGGCACGTCCGGTGTCGTCGCCGCGGTCACGGACGTGCCGGCCGCCGACCCCAGCGGCATCGTCTGCGGGTTCGCCGACGCCACCGGTCGCTTCCTGCCTTTAGTCTGCACGCTGAACGCGGCGCGGGTCCTCGATGCCGCCGCCCGTATCCTCGGTGTGGACCATGCGTCCTTCTCTCGGCTCGCCCTGTCCGCGCCGGCGGGGGCGGCCGGGATGACGGTGGTGCCCTACCTCGAGGGCGAGCGCACCCCAGACCGTCCCGACGCGACCGGCGCGATCCATGGACTGCAGCTGGCGAACGCGACTCCCGCTGCCCTCGCCCGGGCGACAGTCGAGGGCCTGCTCTGCGGGCTTGCGGACGGCCTCGACGCCCTGGCGGCCCAGGGCGCCAGCATCGACCGGGTCGTGCTCGTCGGCGGCGGCGCCCGCTCCGATGCCGTCTGCCGCATCGCCCCGTCGGTGTTCGGCCAGCCGGTCCTCGTCCCCGCTCCGGGTGAGTACGTCGCGGACGGCGCGGCGCGGCAGGCGGCGTGGGTGCACGCCGGCGGCCCGGCCGCTCCGACGTGGAGCGTCGGCGACACCGCACGCTACGAGGCGGACCCGGTGCCGCAGGTTCGGGAGCGCTACGCCGAGGTGCGTGAGCTCACCGCCTCCCGCAGCGGCGCCCGCGCACGCCCGGCTGCCGGCGACCTCGTAACCCGCGGGACTGCCGGCTAGGGTCCAACCACGCAGCCAGCGATCGAGCCGAGGGTCGAGGTCAGTGACGGGCATTCCCCCGGGGCCGTCGCTCGGGTCGACGGTGCGCGCCTCGCGGCGGGACCTGGCGCTGTTCGCGGTGGTCGCTATGTGGGTGCCGCTGGTGCTGGTCGCCGACGTCGGGGTTGGCGTCTGGACCCAGCGGGCGCTGGGTGCGGGCACCTGGGCGCTGCTGCTGGTCCTGATGCGGAGCGAGTCGCCGCGCACCCGCGCGCAGGTGGCGATCGTGGTCGGCTACGCGACGGTGATCGAGTACACCTGCTCTCCCCTGCTTGGCGCCTACACCTACCGGCTGCACAACGTGCCGGCGTTCGTGCCGCCGGGGCACGGGCTGGTCTACTTCGCCGCCCTGGCGCTCGGGCGTTCGCCGCTGCTCGCCCTCGCTGGCCGGCGGGCGGCGCTGACGACGCTGGCAGTCGGCGGCGCCTATGCGGCCTGGGGACTGACTTTCTCGCCCCGACTGGACGTGCTGGGCGCGGTCTGGCTCGGCTGCCTGGCGTTGTTCCTGCTGCGTGGGCGGGCGCCGCTGGTCTACGCCGCGGCCTTCGTGATCGTGACCTACCTGGAGCTGATCGGCACCGGGCTGGGCACCTGGACCTGGGCCGGCCACGACCCAACCGGCCTGCTCGCCGTCGGCAACCCGCCGAGCGGGGCCGCCGGCGGCTACTGCTTCTTCGACGCCGCCGCGCTCACCCTGGCCGGACCGGTGCTGGCGCGCTGGCAGCGGGTGGCCGGCCGGTGGCGCCCGGCGCGGTTACCGGGTCAGTCGCCAGCCTCGTCGGCGTCCGCGGCGTCCCAGGCCTCGTTGCGCGCCGCCACCCGCTCCCGCCAGTGCGCGGCTTCCTCGGCGGAGGCATAGGGGCCCATCCGCACCTCGGCCCGACAGCCGGCCTGCGGCTCGACCCGAACGTGGTCCAGGCACCAGTACCACTGCGCTGTGTCCGCCACGCGTCCCCCCTCCACCGAGATCTACCGGATTGCCGTTCCGCCACCGTCTGCCAGGCTACGGCGGGCTGCCTCGACGTACGACGGGAGATCACCTGTGGGTGCTCGGCGTCAACGCCGCTCTTCACCACCCGGCCACCGCGCTGGTCGTGGACGGCGAGATCGCCGTCGCCGCCGAGGAGGGAGCGGTTCAGCCGGCGCAAGCACGGCAAAGCGACCGGTGCCCGTTCGCCACCCGGGAGCTGCCGTAGCAGCCCGCCTGGGCAGGCTCAGCGGCTGGGTCACCAGCGCGGCGAAGCCCACCCGCGGCGACAACACCGCCGGCACCAGCCCCACGTGGGCGCCTGTCGTGGCGGCGATCCGCGTTGCACCAGAGCCCGACCCGGACGTATGCGCGCCAGAGGGGTTCCGTTTGGCGCGCCGTGCGGTGCTCGGCTCGGTCCCGGGCAAGCGCAGGGCCAGGGCCGATCGAGGTTCGGTTCGCTCAGGTCCACTTGTTGCCGCGCATCACAGGTCTCCTTTCCGTGGGCAGGGCTTGACGGCCTGGTACATGTAGCGGTGCCGACACCCATCCGTGTGTCACACTGGGCGCACACATCGTCGCAGTATGTGAGG
>Ga0208478_1000165_pt1 | contig 26258 bp, 18 predicted proteins | sample NGESurdeep072012_5_FD_184462 | JGI IMG/M metagenome (GOLD analysis project Ga0208478, IMG submission 184462) | Arctic peat soil microbial communities from Barrow, Alaska - NGEE Surface sample 415-2 deep-072012 (SPAdes) | ecosystem: Environmental > Terrestrial > Soil > Wetlands > Peat ...
TCATGTGATTTTGCTTTTTCCATCTTTAAAAATAATTTATCGGATTCGTATTTGTTTCTGAAAACCGGACTGCAAATTTAGGGAATTTTTTAATAATTAAGTCTTTTAAAATTTCTCTTGAGAATTTTTCAGTTTCAAAATGTCCGGCATCCACAAGAAGTATCTTATTCTCTGTACTGAAAAAATCATGATATCTAATGTCGGCAGTCAAAAATGCATCGGCTCCTGAAGAAATTGCGGGATTAAGCAGTGATGCACCTGAACCGCCGCAAAGTGCGACTTTTCTAACCGGATTTCCTGTTTGTTTCGAGTATCTGATACCCTTCGCGTCAAAAACCGAAGAAACAAGTTTTAAAAAATCATTTTCTGAAACCGGATCATGAAATTTTCCAATGCACCCTAACCCTGTCTCAGTGTTACTATTTTCCAGTAAGTAAAGATCATAAGCCACCTCTTCATAAGGATGAGTCTCAAGAAGAGCCTTCGTCACTTTATCTTTAAGATGAGAAAACAGAATAGTTTCAAAGCGGATCTCTTTTTCAAAATGGATCTTTCCTTTTTCACCCCTGAATGGTTTTGCCATTTCGTTAGCCCTGAAACTGCCGGTTCCTGAAGCCGCGAATCCACATTGATCATAATTGCCAATGACACCTGCTCCTGCTTCAAAAAGTGCGTCTCTTACTACTTCAAGATGAGATTCAGGAATGTAGGTAACTAGTTTCAATAATCTGTTCTCAGAGGATGATAATACACTTATCTCTTCCAGACCTATCTTTTCTGCCATTTTCCTGCTGACTCCATTACTGAATATATCAAGGTTGGTATGAGCGGAATAAACAGCAATATCTCTCTTTACAGCATCATATAGAATCCTTTCTGTAAATGATTTGCCTGTCAGGCTCTTTATAGGGCTGAAAATAAGAGGATGATGTGAAACCACAACATCACATTTATAAGCAATAGCTTCATCAATGACTTCCTCAGTAACATCAAGTGTGATCATCGCAGAAGAAATCTCTCTTTCAGGTAAGCCGACCTGCAGTCCTGAATTATCATATCCTTCCTGAAATGACAGGGGAACTGCTGAATCGAGATATGAACAAAGATCTTTAAGTTTCATAGTAATTTTTCTTCGTGCTACTCTGTGAATCCTCTGTGTAACTCTGTGTAAGTTTTTAATTACCTTTGTTACACAGAGATACACGGAGAAGGCACAGAGGGCCACAGAGGTTCTAAATATTATCTCTTATGTCGAGAAGTAAAGATTTTATTTTCTGAAGCGATTCGTTGATCTCATATTTATAATCCGTTTCAACCCACTTTTCCGCTAGTTTCTTTTTAGCTCCGGAAAGAGTCATGCCCTCCTCTTTCACAAGATGATGGAGTATCTTAAGGTTTTTAATGTCTGCAGGTGTAAACAACCTGTTGCCTTTTTTATTTTTCATGGGTTTGAGAATATCGAACTCATTTTCCCAGAAACGAATGGTAGAAACCGGCACTTCCAGCATTTCAGCTACTTCCCCTATTGAATAATAGAGCTTTTCGACTTTTTTTTCTTTATAAGGCATACCAATTATTTATATGAGATTTCATCTGCCCGGTAACATACAATTTGTTATCAATACCAACACAAGCACCATAGTCATATATAGTGTGAAAAAAATTCTAATCAAAAGACTGACCGGTCTTAGATGCAATCTCAATCATTTTTTCGTATTCTGCCGAACTGAGATCTTCAAAATAATAGTTCACCGGATCAACATTTACACCATTCAGTTTGATCTCGTAATGAAGATGATTGGCAACCGACATTCCTGTACTCCCTACAAAACCGATAATGTCTCCTCTTTGTACCTTCTGGCCTACCCTTACATTGAAATCGCTAAGATGTGCATAGATACTTTTATAGCCGAAACCATGATCAATAATTATATGTTTGCCAAGACCTCTCTGTGAGGATAAAACGTCTACAACTCTTCCATTCCCTGTTGCATAGACATCAGTTCCAAAAGGAGCAGTGAAGTCCATCCCATAATGAAACTTGCTGATCTTATAAAACGGATGAATTCTCCAACCAAATCCTGAAGCTGTTCTCGTCAGATCCTTATTTGAAATCGGAATAATTGCAGGAACTGATGTGAGCATTTCTTCTTTATTCCTGGCCAGTTTAATGAGGTCGTCGAATGATTTTGACTGAACATAAACTTTTTTCCTTATCTTATCAAGTCTGGTGGCTGTTTCTATAACCAGGTTTGAATTTTTAAAACCCTCGAGAGCTTCATATCTGTTTACTCCTCCAATCCCTCCATCTCTCTGCTCAGCCGGGATCGGTTCAGCTTCAAAAATAGTTCTGTAAAGATTATCATCGGTTTTCTGAAGATCTTCGAGAACATTTTCAACATTTGACATCTCCCTGTGTATCAGTTCGTACTGAATTGTCATTTGTGCCACTTCACGTTTAAGGGTTTTCTCCTTGGGAGAATCGAAGAAGGATGCATAAATGACCCAGTAAATTATAGCGAAAATGAGTGACCCGATAAAATAGGCAAGACACCTGAGAAACAACTCCTTAATACCAAGTCTTACTCTATCAAAACTCAGAGAATCAGGATCAAACTTATATTTTGTCGGTGCCATATTGCGCAAAGATAATCAATTCTAAAAAAAATAAGAAACCAACTATCCGGTTTGGACATTAAGATGACAGTAATTGAACGGGGGAGGAGATTATCTGAGTTTTGATTTAGATTCGAACGCCTGGATCATATCATTATATTCCTCAACACTGACATCATTATTAAAGAAATTAACAGGATTCTTATGAGCTCCAAATTGTTCGACCTGATAATGAAGGTGTGGGCCTGTAGTCATACCGGTATTTCCGCTTATCCCTATAAGGTCACCTCTTTTAACATTCTGATCCTTGACAACTTTAATATTGCTAAGGTGACCATATACCGTCTGAAGGCCATAGCCATGATCGATCACAATGCAATTTCCAAATCCGCCTGAGTTCCAACCTGACTCAATAACTGAACCATCGCCGGTAGCATACACCTCTGTACCATAAGGAACTTCAAAATCCTGCCCGTTATGCATCCGCGGTGTGCCTAATACAGGGTGAATGGTCCTCCACTTGAATGTGTCACCAAGTCTGAATTTTACACTCACCGGACTTATCCCCGGAAAATGATCCATCTCCCTTTTCCATTCACCGCTTCTTTCAGCGATTGTCTTAAAAGATTCTTTCTGCACAGTCGCCATGCTATTTATCTCATCAATCTTTGATTTTAATTCAATAAGAATATCTGAGTTCAGGTAGCCTTTAAGATCACTATATCTGTCGACCCCTCCGATACCAGCTTTTCTGTATGATTCAGGAACACTGTCCATATCAAGTATCGGACGGTACCGTTTATCATCAGAGAGCCTGAAACTGTTAAGAGCGGCAATTGAATTATCCACCTCTCTTCCAATTAGTGTATACTGAAGTTTCAGAATTTCAACCTGTTGACTAAGCCGCTTTTCTTTGGGAGAACCGAACGTTTTTTCAATAATAGTACCGTAAACTGTTGCTACGACCAGCAAACCGGCAAACCATAGAAGAATATTCAAAAACCTCTTCTTCCAGGGCAGACTGACCTGCTTATATTGCAGATCGCATAAATCGAGCACATATTTCCGGTTTCTTAACAACAGGCAATAGATTTTTATGAAATATAGTTCCCTATTTCACAAATCTAAAGCAAATAAATTAATTTTACAAGCTAAAAATTGACGAATGCTAATTTAACACAATTCTAAATAAGATGAAATCACTGGAACTGAGGCAGTTGTTTTTTGAGTTTTTCGAGTCTAAAGGTCATCTTATAGTGCCTTCAGCGCCAATGGTAATTAAAAATGATCCTACCCTGATGTTTACAAATGCCGGGATGAACCAATTCAAAGACATATTCCTCGGGAACCGGTTGCCAGTGAACAAAAGAGTTGCAAACTCACAGAAATGTTTAAGAGTATCAGGAAAACATAATGATCTTGAAGAGGTTGGGCATGATACTTATCACCATACAATGTTTGAAATGCTCGGCAACTGGTCGTTTGGCGATTATTTTAAGAAAGAGGCGATTGAATGGGGCTGGGAATTGCTGGTGAAACAACTCGGGATTCCTCAAGACAGGTTATATGCTACTGTTTTTGAAGGGAGTCCTGATGAAAATGTACCACGCGATAATGAAGCTTTCACATATTGGGAAAAATGTTTTTCAAAACCGGAAGGAAGGATTATTGCAGGATCAAAAAAGGATAACTTCTGGGAAATGGGCGAAACCGGCCCTTGCGGACCTTGTTCGGAGATTCATGTTGATATAAGGGATGATGAAGAGAGAAAAAAAATACCCGGGAAAGATCTTATCAATAAGGGTCATCCCCAGGTAATTGAAATATGGAACCTTGTTTTTATTCAGTATAACCGCAGGGCTGACGGCGTTCTCGAACAACTTCCTTCCCGGCATGTTGATACAGGAATGGGATTCGAGAGGCTCTGTATGGTCGTCCAGGGTAAAAAATCGAATTACGATACTGATATCTTTCAGGATATTATCAGTGAAGTATGTTTGATAACAGGGAAAAAATACGGCATTAATGAAAAATGGGATATTGCACTAAGGGTTGTTGCCGATCATCTTAGGGCCGTTTCATTCTCAATAGCTGATGGCCAGCTCCCTTCAAATAATAAAGCAGGCTATGTTATAAGAAGGATACTCCGTCGTGCAGTAAGATATGGCTATAATAATCTGGGTATAGAGGAACCATTTATTTATAAGCTTGTTCCTGTCCTAGCTGCCACAATGGGTGACCAATATCCTGAACTTCAATCAGCCAAAGAACATATTGCGAAAATAATCTATGAAGAAGAAACTGCTTTTCTTAAAACACTTGGTAAGGGTTTGAAAATGATTGAAAGGATGATTACTGATCTCAGAAAAGAACATAAAAATGTACTTCCGGGAAAAGTAGCCTTTGAGATGTATGATACTTTCGGATTTCCGGTTGACCTTACACAGCTTATTCTTAAAGAAAATGATATGCATCTTGATCTGAAAGGTTTTGAAGAAGAGATGAAGAACCAGAAAGACCGGTCGAGGGAAGATGCTTCAGTTGAAGCGGCGGATTGGACAGTTGTAAAAGAAATTGACGGAACTGAATTCACCGGTTACCTGAATACCGAAGATAATGTGTTCATTACAAAATACCGGAGTGTTAAAGTCAAAGGGAAGGAGAGCTTCCAGCTTGTTTTTAATAAAACACCATTCTATGCTGAAGCCGGTGGCCAGACAGGAGATACTGGTTTTATATCATCAGAAAACGAAAAAATTGAAATAACAGATACTGTTAAAGAGAATAACCTGATAATACATATTACAGGGAAATTGCCGGCTGATCTTACTGTGGTTTTCAAAGCAGCAGTCGATCATGAAAAACGTCTGATGACTACAAATAATCATACAGCTACTCACCTGATTCATTTTGCTTTACGCTCGGTTCTTGGAAAACATGTGGAACAAAAAGGCTCACTTGTAACTCCCGATCGCCTTCGTTTTGACTTCAGTCATTTCAGCAAGATGAGCAAAGAAGAATTATCAAAGGTTGAAGAAGAGGTGAACAAGATGGTAAGGGCCAATTATATAAGTAAGATTTCGGAAAACGTTTCCTTGAAAAAAGCCAAATCGATGGGTGCAATGGCTCTTTTTGGCGAAAAATACGGCGATCATGTGAGAGTTGTTGAATTTGGAGAGTCAGTAGAGCTGTGCGGTGGAACACATGTTGAAGCTACAGGCAGTATCGGTTTTGTGAAAATTATATCAGAAGGGGCGATAGCAGCCGGCGTAAGAAGAATTGAAGCTGTAACTGCCTCAAAAGCTGAGGAATATATTAATGACAGGTTGAAAACAGTCGACGAAATAGCCACGCTTCTCAGGAGCTCCGGGAGTATCACAGAGAGTGTTGAAAAACTTTTGGCAGAAAATAACGCGCTTAAGAAGAGTGTAGAAAAATTCCATTATCAATCTGCGACGCTCAGACTTAAAGAACTTGTCGACAAGGCTGTTAAAATCAATAATATAAAATTTGTATCCGGTCAGATTGAGACCGATTCAGACGATGTACTGAAAAACATTGCTTTTCAGTTAAGAACTTCCTCAGATAATATGGTAATGGTAATCGGATCAGAGAATGGAGGAAAAGCAAATTTACTGGTCACAGTTAGCGACGATCTTGTCAAGGGGAGGAACATTAGTGCAGTTGCGATTATCAGGGAAATTTCCGGTGAAATTAACGGCGGCGGAGGCGGACAACCTTTTCTTGCCACTGCCGGAGGAAAGAATCCTGAAGGGATACAACGTGCGATCCAGAAAGCATCCGAATTCCTTAAAAAATCCTGATTTTACGATATCGACTTTGTCAATAACATCTATGATTCGAATTAAATCATAAAACAACTTTTTTATAATGCCTTTATTATGTGATATATACATATCATCTTGTTTTTAGTTTGTACTCTCATTATTATTTGTTCGAAAATAATCATTAGACTTGCTTCCTAAATTAATTTGAAATGATGATGGAAGTTAAAAGGACCTTTGACATAATTCAGTGGAATCTGGAGAAATATCCGCGTAAAGATATGTTTGGCGGAAAAAGAGACAAGGAATGGATAACCTACTCTACCGAAGAAGTAAGTAACTATGTGAACTGGGTTAGCTACGGTCTGCTTTCATTAGGGTACAAAAAGGGAGACAAAGTTGCTTCAATAAGCGGAAACAAGCCGGAATGGAATTTTGTTGATATGGGTCTTGCACAGGCCGGACTGATCCATGTACCTATCTACCCGACAATTGGGACTGATGAGTATGAATATATACTTGAGCATTCTGATGTCAAATTGATTATACTTGGCAACAAAACAATATTTAATAAGGTATACCCGATTGTCAATAAAATTCATGGACTAAAAGATATCTATTCATTTGACCCTGTAGAAGGAGTAAAATCTTTTGATGAAATAGTGGCTGCAGGAAAAAAGAATGCTGACAAATTCCACGATGAACTTGAGAAAATAAAAGAAAGGATCAAGCCTGAAGATCTTGTAACAATCATTTATACATCAGGCACCACCGGTAATTCAAAAGGGGTAATGCTATCTCACAATAACCTGGTAAAAAATGCAATCACAACCTCAAAAGCCCATCATCTTGGTTATGGGCACAGGGCTATCAGCTTTCTCCCTCTGTGCCATGTTTATGAAAGAATGGTAAACTATCACTTTCAGTATAAAGGGATAAGTATATATTACGTTGAAAACATGGGTACGGTTTCAGAGACAGTTAAAGAGATTAAACCACATATTTTCAATACTGTTCCGAGGCTTCTTGAAAAAATCTATGATAATATAATTGGAAAAGGACGGAACCTTCCATGGATTAAGAAGAAAATATTCTTCTGGGCCGTCAACCTAGGACTTAAGTTCAGATTAAAAGGCAATTCGCAGTTTTATAAATTTCGCCTTAAAATAGCCAGGAAGCTTATTTTCAGCAAGTGGCAGGAAGCTCTCGGAGGAGAGTTGCAGGTGCTGGTCTCGGGTGGTGCAGCACTTCAGTCGAGACTTGAAAAGATATTCTGGGCAGCCGGGATTCCAATTATTCAGGGTTACGGACTAACAGAGACATCACCCGTAATATCTGTTAATCCATTAAGAATAGACGAAATAGGTTTTGGAACATGCGGGCCGGTTATTGAAGATGTTGAAGTTAAGATTGCTGAAGATGGCGAAATTTTATGCAAAGGAGTAAATGTTATGATGGGTTATTACAAAGCTCCTGACCTTACATCAGAGATGATAGACCTGGATGGCTGGCTGCATACCGGCGATATCGGGGTATTTGAAGATGGAAAATTCCTGAAAATCACCGACAGGAAGAAAGAGATGTTTAAACTTTCGGCCGGAAAATACATAGCTCCCCAGGTAATTGAGAATAAACTAAAAGAGTCATTTTTTATAGAGCAGGCAATGGTAATTGGTGAGAATCAGAAATTTGCAAGCGCCATCCTGTCTCCTAATTTTACTTTCCTCCACGACTGGTGCTCAATACACAAAATCCAGTTCAGGGACAACAGGGAGCTGATTGAATTGCCAGAAGTAATTGAAAGATTCAATAAGGAAGTCAGGGAGGTAAATAAATCACTTGGCGAATTTGAACAGATTAAAAGGTTCCGTTTAGTGACTGAAGAATGGACTCCTCAGACAGGAGAATTATCCCCGACCCTTAAGCTGAAAAGGAATTATCTTTCAATAGAATATAAGGATATCATTTCAGAAATATATTTTAACGGAGAAAAAGATAATAATGTATTAGTGAGAATCAAAAACGGTATCAACGGAGTACTTAAGAATCTTCCGAAATTCTAGGCTCGCAAAGCCATAGAGGCTGTAAATGCCGTAAATGCTATAGCGGCTGTATATGCTATTGTGCATTTAAAGCCTTTTTTTGCATATGACACACTTATTTTTGTACTTTTGAGGCTTTCAAATAAGTAATGAGAAAATTTATTCGTGGAAGTCTCCTTATTATTCTGCCAGGTACTATTCTGTTCCTGCTTTCATGTACCCAGGGATCTTGTTTTGAGGAAACTGAATCCTATCTGAAAGCCTCTTTTTACAAAAACAGCATACTCACTGCTCCGGATAGTCTGACCCTTTATGGACTAAACACAGATTCAACTATTTATAATAAAACGGCTAGTATACAACCTGCTCTGATACCACTGAATGCTTCAACTGAAAGTTGCGTATTTGTTATTCAGATAAATGGAGTTGTTGATACCATTGAATTCCAATATAGCAGCTATCCTCATCTTATTTCTAAGGAGTGCGGTTATACATTTTATCATCATCTTGACACAGTACCTAAATATACACAACACGTTATTGATACTATATATGTAAGTAACAAGACTATAACAAATTTAAATGTGGAGAACCTTCGCATATTTTATTAGTCTCCTGATTTTCCTGAATTGCAGTCTGATTCAGGTTAAGGCCCAGGACACAATTCCTATCCCGCTTAAAATAAAAGTTGGGATGGAAGTCTCCGGTCTTTCTCTCTACTATACAGATAAAAACATTTTTAAGTCTGAGGGATATATATCAGTCGATTTAAATGAAAAACGGTCCTTTGTTCTTGCTGCAGGATATCTCGATTACAAGTATTCTCAATATAATTATAGTTATCTGAATAATGGTTTTTTTGTGCGTACAGGAATTGATTTTAATCTGATAAAACCTGATAAAGCGCTTGGGAAATATTATGCAGGGATTGGGTTGAGTTATGGTTTAAGCCGGTTCAGTTCTGAAGTCCCAATCTTTTTAAAGACAAATTACTGGGGCACAACATCCTCTTCTATCTCCCGGAAGACAGACTGGGGACATTACCTTGAAGCATCTCCGGGTGTGAGAGCTGAAATTTTCAACCATTTAAGTATAGGATGGTCAATAAGTTTAAGAATGTTACTCTATACAAGCACAGGTAATGACCTAAGGCCAATTTATTTCCCGGGATTTGGTGACGGCACAAAAAAGTTCACCGCAGGTCTTAGCTACTTTATTGCCTGGAACATCCCATATAAAAAGATAAATGTTGTACTTAAAAAAGAGGTTAAGGTAGATACTGACGATAATGGTGATACCGATAATAAAGATACTAAAGGTGCTGCTGGAACTTCAGGTACCGGCCAACAGGGGTCAGTCATCAGGCAATAACCAGTTTGGTATGAAATGGTGAAGGGGAGACTGGGAGAAAAGGAGATCATAAGACCGCAAGGCTACAAGACTGCAGGACAATAAGACCTCAGGACTTTTCCGGGTTTCTGCTGAAAATGAATAACCCGAGAAAGGTCAGCAACCCGTTCAGGAGAAGCAGTTCAAATCCGAATTTATACCCATTAAATAATACTACTGAATATTTACTGAGAAAGTAACAGGCCACTGGCGAAAAAACCGCAATGACAGGAGTTATTCTATCGTTTACTATTCTCCTGGTGAACAACCCGAATGAATATAATCCGAGCAATGGACCATAAGTATAACCTGCTATTGTAAAGAGCTTATCTATTACCGCTCTGTCATTCAAAGTACTGAAGATCAAAACACTTATAAAGAACACCAGTGCAATTGTCAAGTGTACTCCATACCTGATCCTTGTTTTTGCCTTTTCAGAAATACCTTCTCTTCGTTCGAGACCAAGGAAATCGATACTCACAGATGTCGTGAGAGAGGTAAGAGCACCATCTGCACTCGGAAAGGCAGCAGAAATCAGACCAATGAGAAATACCACACCTGCTATGGGGCCCAGATATCTGATTGCAATAGTTGGAAATATATCATCACTTGAAGTTATAGTCAGACCTTTATTCTGAATAAAAATAAGCAGAAGGGCCCCGAGAAACAGGAATAACAGATTTACCAGGACGAGAATTGCGCTGAATGTGAACATATTCTTCTGCGCCTCCCTTATGTTCCTGCAACTGAGATTTTTTTGCATCATTTCCTGGTCAAGTCCTGTCATAACAATTGTTATAAACATTCCACTGAAGAACTGTTTCAGAAAAAATCTTGGATGATGCCAGTCTGTTATAAACATTTTCGAAACGGAACTCTCTTTTACAATTGAAATCAGTTTAAATACAGGAATATGCAGGTTTTTCCCGATGTAAATTACAGACAGAACAACTGCAAGGAGCATAAAGGTTGTCTGCAGGGTATCGGTCCATATTATTGTTCTTATTCCTCCCTTTAAAGTATAAAGAACGATCAGAGTTATGAATACAAGGACATTGATCCAGAATGGAACATGCCAGGCATCAAAAACAAAAATCTGCAGAACATTTATAACCAGAAACATACGCAATGAGGCACCAAGTGTTCTCGATAATATAAAAAAGCCTGCGCCGGTTTTATATGACCAGAATCCGAACCGTTGTTCCAGATATGAATAGATAGATGTCAGTTTTAACCTGTAATATAAAGGGAGCAAAACAAGGGCGATAACAAAGTAACCGAACAGGTAGCCTAAAACAACGACCATATAACTGAACTGGGTATCTTTTACCCATCCGGGAACAGACATGAATGTTACCCCCGAGAGCGATGCGCCTATCATTCCATACGCAACTACAAACCATGGAGATACTTTATTCCCTATAAAGAATGACTGACTGTCGGCTTTTCGTGCCGTGAACCAGGTAACTGAAAATAAAACAAGTGTATATATCAGAAAAATTCCAAGTATCAGGATGGGTGACATATCAGAATCAATTAGATTACAAGAATAGCAAAAAAGATGGAAGACAAAAAATTCCCTGTCTGATTAATAACAACAGAAAATTGAACTATTTTTGTCTGAAAGTATTTAATTATGAGTTTTACTGAATTTCCTTCCAGGCTCCTGGAAAATGCCGTAAATGAATTTGCTTCGCTTCCCGGGGTGGGAAGAAAAACAGCTTTCAGGCTGGTAATGAATCTGTTAAGAAGAGATTCTGAAGAGGTAAGAAAATTCGGGGAGAGCATAATCAGACTACATGAAGAGATTCACTATTGCAAAATATGCAATAACATTTCAGATACTGAAATATGCAATATCTGCAATGATGAAAAGAGGGAGAGATCTGTAATCTGTGTAGTGGAAAACATTCAGGATGTGATGGCTATTGAAAACACGCGACAGTTCAGGGGAATGTATCATGTTCTCGGAGGTATTATTTCCCCTATTGACGGAATTGGCCCTTCTGATCTGAAAATCGACAACCTTGAAGAAAAGGTGAAGGCCGGAGGTATTAGTGAGATAATTCTTGCATTGAGTACCACTATGGAAGGTGATACAACAAACTATTATCTCTTTAAAAGGCTAAGCAAATATGATATAAGCGTGACAACCCTTGCAAGAGGCGTTGCAATTGGAGACGAGCTTGAATATACTGATGAGATTACATTGGGGAGGGCGATTAATAACAGAAATCCATACCAGCAATGATAACATCAATCAATCAATTCCTGTCAAATTCCGGAAAGAGCATGAAGCGATCTGCTATAAGAGAGATCCTCAAGCATCTGCAGAAACCGGGTATGATATCTTTTGCCGGAGGACTTCCTGCCCCTGAAACATTTCCTGTCAATGATCTAAAGGAGATAGTGAATGAAATACTCGAGAAAGACGGACCGGATAGTCTGCAATACGGAACAACCGAGGGAGATCCTCTCCTTAGAAAAATGCTTGTCGAAAGACATAACAGGCAGGGATTGAAAATTAGTATAGAAAATCTCATTATTACCACTGCGTCGCAACAGGCTCTCGATCTTATAGCTAAGGTATTTCTCGATCCCGGCGACTACGTTATCTGCGGGCTTCCCTCCTATCTTGGCGGAATAAATGCATTTACCTTTTATGGTGCAAAACTGAAAGGTATTACCCTCGATGAAGAGGGTATGAAACCTGATGAACTTGAAGAGACTATCATAATTCTTAAAGAGCTTGGGCGAAAAGTCAAGTTTATCTATGTTATACCCGATTTTCAGAATCCTTCAGGTATCACTATTCCCGATTCCAGAAGACAGAAAATTATCGAGATTGCTGATAAATATGACCTTCTTATAGTAGAAGACAGCCCTTACAGGGAGGTACGTTTCGAAGGGAGACCTCAAAAGCTCATGATTGAGCTTGATACCACAGGAAGAGTTATTACCCTGTGCACCTTTTCAAAAATCTTTGCGCCGGGATTCAGGGTTGGCTGGGTTATGGGTAACCCTGAAATATTAGATAAACTGGTAATGGCAAAACAGACTGCCGATCTTTGTACCTCTCCCTTTGTACAAAAAATCATCGCCCGTTACATGGAAAAAGGGCTGCTTGATAAAAACCTGAAAAAGACAATTGATCTTTATCGTGAACGACGGACCCATATGATAACCTGTTTCCGAAAATATATGCCTGAAGGAGTCAGATGGACAGAACCGCAGGGTGGGTTGTTCCTGTTTGTGACCCTTCCATCTCATCTGGATGCTGATGAAATATTTAAAAAAGCCTTGGAAAAGAATGTTGCCTTCGTTGCCGGTTCATCCTTCTATTGTAATAATTCCGGACACAATACAATGCGAATTAATTTCTCTTTTTCAAATAAAGAAGAGATTGAAGCGGGAGTTCAGAGACTTTCACAAGTCATAAGCGATGAATTGACCAGCAAATAATTACATGATTAAACTATCTGTGATAATTGTTGGGATAATTGTTTCAACATGCAACAGATATCTGAAACATTTCGCTGATCCGGTTGTTTAGTATGTAAGAAAATTAGAAAAACAAAATCGCAATCTATGGCAAGACTGAATATCACATTACCTGCAATGGGTGAAGGAGTAATTGAAGCTACAATTAATAAATGGCTTGTTACTGAAGGGTCACAGGTATTGGAGGATGACCCTCTCGTTGAGGTAGCAACTGATAAAGTTGATTCTGAAGTCCCCGCACCCTCTTCAGGCACTATTGTCTCAATAATTGCTAAAGAGGGTTCAATTGCAAAAATTGGTGACTTATTGGCCGTTATTGAAAATAATGCTGCCCCGAATAAAAAAGATCTGAAGAAAGTTGATAAGGAAGTTGAAAGAGTCCGTGAAACCATTGCATCTTTAAAACAGGAAAAAACTGAAATAGAAGTTTTATCACATGACATGAAAAGCCGGACACCCTCCGGAAAATTCATATCACCGCTTGTAAGAAGTATTGCCGCTCGCGAAGGAATAAGTTATGCTGATCTTGATACGACAAGCGGAACAGGAATGGATGGAAGGATAACAAAAGATGATATATTAAAAATCCTTGAAGAAAAGAATAATGAAAAAGAAGCTATAAAGGCGGTAGAGGCTTTAAATACAGTAAATGCTTCAAAAAAAGAGCTATTAAATGTCGCACGATCAGATGTAGACGAAATAATTCCAATGGACAGGGTCCGCAAAATAATAGCGGAACACATGGTTTTATCGAAAAGAACATCACCACATGTAACATCCTTTATTGATGCAGATGTAACCCGTCTTGTGAACTGGAGAAATGCCAACAAGGAAAAGTTTATGGCTTCTGAAGGTCAGAAGCTTACTCTTACCCCGATCTTCATAGATGCTGTTGCAAAAGCTCTCTATGAATTTCCAATGGTAAATATCTCAGTCGATGGAAATAATATCATCAAAAAGAAAAACATAAATATAGGTATGGCTACCGCTCTACCCGATGGCAATCTGATTGTTCCTGTAATAAAAAATGCCAACGAGAAAAGTCTTACCGGTCTCGCGAAAGCAGTCAATGATCTTGCTGAAAGAGCCAGAATCAATAAATTAAAACCTGACGAAATTTCCGGAGGTACCTTTACGATAACAAATTTCGGGAGTTACAATAATCTTGCCGGGACACCGATTATTAATCAGCCGCAAGCTGCAATCCTCGGTACAGGAGTGGTAAGAAAAACTCCGGTAGTCATTGAAGCCCCGGATGGAGATATGATAGCCATCAGGCAGATAATGATACTCTCATTAAGTTATGATCACAGGGTAATTGATGGTGCACTTGCAGGAAAATTCCTTCATAAAGTGAAACAGATTCTGGAAAATTATGCCCCGGATCTTGTTTAGACAGCTCTTAAAACTACGGAACTGATTGAGATTTTCATCTCATAATAAACTGATTTTGAAAAAAAAAGGAAAGATTTGGTAAAAAGGACTGTTATAAATAGCCTTTTTTTCTAATATTTATCCTATATTAGTAGCCTTGAGTAGAGAAATAACAAATTGATATCCTCCATTCTAAAAATAGAAACTTAGGATTATATTATACACAGTTGTTTTATGTGCCAACATTCCATTTAGACTTAATTGTATTATGATGAAAAGGTTAGTTCTCTTGACGTGGCTTCTGGCTACATTTATCAATTCTGATTTAATTTCTCAGTCTAAAGGAGATTTGAGAGATAATTTTTATGATGCTGAAAGCTGGATCCTGTTTGAAGCTTATCAGGATGCATTGCCTTTATATCAGCAGTTATTAAAAAGTTACCCGAATAATGCAAATTTCAAATACAGGATCGGCCAGTGTTACATAAATATACCGGGAGAGAAAGTTAAAGCTATCAGTTACCTTGAGGATGCTATTAAGAATATTGATCCAAAATACAAAGAGGGGAAATTCAATGAAACCGGAGCACCTTATGATGCTCTCTACTATCTTGCCAATGCATACCGGATCAATAACCAGATCGATAAAGCTATTAAAACGTACCAACTTTTCCGAAAGGACCTCAACCCTGAGGTTTATGATACAACAATAGTAAACCTTCAGATACAATCATGCCGGAATGCCAAGGACCTGATGAAGATGCCTCTCTACATTAAAGAGAAAAACATTGGAAATATTATAAACAGCACCAACAATGATTTTAACCCAGTTGTATCTGATAAAGAGGATCTTATAGTATTTTCAAGAAGTCAGGCTTTTTATGATGCGCTTATGTATTCAACAAAAGTTAATGGTGTATGGACGGAACCACTTAATATGAATGAGTTGCTGAAAGTTGACCGTGATCTTTTCCCGACTTCTATTTCGAAAGACGGGAAGGATCTCTTCCTGTATAGTTCCGCTGATTATGACGGAATTATTTATACTTCCCATTTTGAGAACGGAACCTGGTCTCCTATTGTAAAACTCAATGAAAACATCAATACCAAATATTGGGAATCACATGCAACTATTTCGCACGACAATAAAAAACTCTACTTCACCAGTAATAGAAAAGGGACATACGGTGGTCTTGATATATACGTTTCGAATCGTGACAGCACAGGAGACTGGGGACCTGCTTTAAATCTCGGGCCTGTTATAAATACGCCTTATAATGAAGAATCTCCTTTTTTGAGCGCTGATGATAAAACCCTGTTTTTCAGCTCAAGGGGTCATTTTAATATGGGAGGCTATGATATTTTCTATTCAACGATGCTCGATAACGGTGAATGGTCGGTTCCCCTGAATGTAGGTTATCCGCTTAACACAACCGACGATGATGTCTTCTTTAAACCTATGAATCAAGGTTATGAAGGATACATGTCAAAAGAACTTCCTGGCGGTTTTGGCAAGCAGAATATATACCATATCGAGATTTTTTCTAATGATCATCCCAGAAAATTCTTCGTAAGAGGAATGGTAAAAGTAGCTGACCTTATCAATAATATGAATGATAGCGTAAAGATAAGCGCTATGAATATTAAAAACCCAAACCAGACATTAATTGTCTATTCGAATCCTAAAACAGGCGAATATGAGTTCCAGCTTCCCCAGGGAAATTATCAAATCACTTATGAAGGGGAAGGAGGAGAAAAAGTCGTCAGAAAAATTGATTTGCCTCTTTTAAGCCCTGCCGACAGTTTTGTTCTTCCCGGAACGATATTGCCGAAAACAGACTTTGTTGCTGATTTAAATGTTGAAACAAATAAAACCATTTCTGTTACAAAGGGCGACTCAATCCTTTTTCCAATGAAGGTTGAACCAAAATCTATACTTACAATTGAACATTGGGTAGGAGATTCATTAGTGTCAGTTGAACACTTTAAAATCATCGATTCGACATTTAACTATAAAATGGCACCCAGTCGGGGAAATAACAAGGTTGTCTTTAAACTCACCGACAGATTTAATAATTCAACCAAAACTGAGGTTTTAATTACCAGGGAGAAAAACATTACAAATCAACCGGTAATCAGTCCGGAATATAACAGAGTCATATCTCAAAAACAGATTGCCTCATTCTCCGCAATGCTGAAGAACAGATCCAGGGATAGCCTGTTAAAGGTTATTACGGATGCAAATATTGAAAATAAGGAATTCGGGAAAGTAGATGAATATATTTCATATCTGAAAGCAGAAGCAAGTAAAAAAGGCGTAAATCCTGAAGAAGTGGACAAGCTGGCTCTTAAGGTGGCTGTTATGGATAATATTCTTACACAGGCTGCAGTTGACTTCTTGGCAAAACACACAGATGGCGACCTGAAAAAACTTCTCACAGATCTTGATATCTATGCACTCAATCTCAAGACCTGGACTGATTTACAGGAATATATTAATACAAAAACAGGTGGGAAAATAGGTCCTGAGGATCTGAACAGGATTGGTGCAGCAGTATTAGCGGAAAAGGATCCAGACATTGAAGTATTGAGAAATAAAATTCTGATTTTCAGTGAAATCTCCGCTGCAGGAGACCTTATTCGTCAATCCGTAGTAGCTGTCGATCAGGCCGATATTGCAACAAAAGAGAAATGGCTGCATGCATTTTATAATGAAGCTGTTAACCGTGGACTTACCTTGCATCAGATATCAGAAATGCTGGTTACAATTAGTTCATTACCCAATACTAAAGTCAAACAGTATCTCAACGATCTGATTGAACATTCAGAAGAACCATTCGTCTCTGCGCTGAAATCAATTAATCTGAAAAAAGAAGGAATCAAAACACCAGAGGATCTGATAATCTATCTTTTCAGGAATATGGATAAGTATCCTGAAGAAGCCGTATTTAAGAGCATTGCAAACCTTATAGTTGCAAAAAATATCTCTGATGACAATATTAAGTCACGTATCGCACCTGCCAGGAAAAGCAGCCTGTGGATTTTTTGGGTTCTGCTTGGAGTCGGAATCTTAAGCTTATTCCTGATATTGTGGAGGAGAAAAAGGAATCAGAAAAAATAAAAATAAGGGAATAAGACCGGCTTTTGCCGGTCTTATTCATAAAATAATATATGATTAACAATTCTTTTGCTATTTTTTTAATAAATTTGTTTACCAAAATCTCTGTTTATGAGCAAAAGAGCAGTGTGTCTGTTTTTTACAATAGTTTTGATCATTCCTGTCGGTGCTCAGGAGAATAAAGAGCTTCAGGATTCTTTCCTTGAAGCTGAATATTTCCTGATGAATGAGTCTTATACTGATGCCCTCACCTACTATCTGCAACTTTATGAAAAGCTGCCTGATAATGCAAACCTGGATTACCGTATAGGTGTTTGCTATCTCAATATTCCCGGGAAGAAAAATCTCTCTATTGAGTATCTTGAAAACGCGGCAAAAGATATGTCCGCAAAGCATAAGGAGGGTACACTCACGCAGACATCTGCCCCATATGATGCATTATTTGAACTCGGAAGAGCATACCGTATAAATTACAGGTTTGATAAAGCAAAAGAAATATTTACAAAATACTTAGCCACTCTTCTTCCTGATGATAATGAGAACATTGATTTTGTTAAAAACGAAATAAAAGTATGCGACATGGCGAAAGAATTGATCGCCAAACCTGTAACATATTCTGAAGAAAACATCGGTGAACTCTTTAATGATGAAAAATCAAACTTCAACCCGTTGATTTCTGCTGATGGAAAATCTTTCGCATATATGGTCTCCCTCAAATTCTATGATGCAGTAATGTTTTCGCGACTTGTTAATGGCAAATGGACGGCCCCTGTCAATATTACTCCTGAGCTCCAATCTGACGGAGATTTTTATATATCATGTCTTTCTGCAGATGGTAAATTGCTGTTTCTTTCTAAAGATGATCATATTACTAGTGATATTTATATGAGTTCATACGATGGAAATAGCTGGACCAAGACTGTTAAACTAAACAAAAATATCAATACAAAATATTGGGAATCACATGGTTTTCTATCTGAAAATGGAAGTCAACTCATTTTTGCTTCCGACAGACCAGGCGGTTTTGGCGGACTGGATCTCTATATCTCTCATAAAGTAAATGGTGACTGGGGTCCGGCAGAAAATCTGGGTCCGGAAATTAATACACCATTCAATGAGGACCGGCCATTTCTGATAAACAACGGGAAGACCCTCTTTTTCGCTTCCCAGGGACATGAAAACATTGGAGGTTACGATTTGTTCAGATCCGATCTGCAATCAAATGGGTTATGGAGTAAGCCTAAAAACCTTGGTTATCCGATTAACACACCCGATGATGATATTTTCTTTATGCCTGTTGGAGATGGTAAATCAGGCTATTACTCAAAATTTAAAGAGACAGGAGGATTCGGGAAAGAAGATATTTATAAGATCATTTTCAAATAAAAATTGAGATTCCATTGATATAATCATACGGAAAAATTACTATATTTGTTTTAATGGTAAAATACAGAGTAAAAATTATAAGCATTCTATTGCAACTATTAACTCTGGTTATCTTCCCGGTTGCTTCTTCAGCTCAGTCGACAAGTGAGATGAAAAAAATATTTGCCAAGGCAGAGTCGCATTATCTTTTTGAAGAATATGAGCTTGCAAATCAGTTATACCTTCTTCTCGATACTCCTGATAACCTTAATATTAAATATAAAATTGGCACCTGCTATTTGAATATACCTGGCGAAAAAGAAAAATCAATCACATATCTTGAAGATGCTGTTAAAACTGCCAGTTATGATTCAAAAACTTTAACATTTAAAGAGTTAAGAGCTCCTCTTGACGCTTATTTTTCTCTGGCTAAAGCCTATTTGATAAATAATCAACTTGAAAAAGCGCTCAATACTCTTCAAACCTTCAGTAAGCTGGCAAGGGAGACAAAATCCAAAGGAGGAATGAAGAACTTCGAGTATATTGATCAGCAGATTCAGGCCTGCAAGAATGCAATTCAATATAAAGATAATCCTGCCCTCTTAAGCAAAAAAACACTTGGAAGTGATTTCAGTCAGGGCGCAATAAATGAGAATCCTGCTGTCAGCTTTGATGGAAACACAATAGTTTACACTGAACGCCGAGGTATTGTCAATGCCATCTTCTTTTCAAAAAAGGAAAGAGGGAAATGGCAGTCACCTATCGAAATAACTGCAGAGCTCAAGGCAGGAGAAGATTGTTCATCATGTTCTCTTAACAACGATGGCACTGAACTGTTTCTATATAAAACTGATAACTATGACGGCAATATATATTCATCAAACTTTGTAAATGGTGCATGGACACCAATTAAAAAACTTAATAAGAATATTAATACTGAGTTTTACGAATCGCATGCTTCTATTTCATCTGACAGTAAAAAACTATATTTCACAAGTAACAGAACCGGGGGACAGGGGAATCTCGATATTTATGTTTCTGAAAAAGATGCTGCAGGTGATTGGGGTCCGGCAGTAAATTTGGGAGCTGCGATCAATACGCCATATAATGAGGATACTCCTTTTATAACACGGAATGATTCAGTGTTATATTTTAGTTCCGAGGGACACAGCTCAATGGGTGGATTTGATATTTTCAAAAGTCTGAAAATAGGAACAGCCTGGAAAACACCGGCTAACTTAGGATTTCCTATAAATTCAACTGACGATGATAAGTTCTTTCAACCGATTAATAACGGACTAAATGCCTATTATTCAATGACTACCGACTATAAAAAGAAAGAAATATTTTATCTGGGATTGGGGAGTACTGATGTTAACCAGTTATTTGAGATAAAAGGTAAGTTCAGCCTGAAAGATACTATTATCGCCTTTGATGAAAATTATTCCATACATCTTATTAACAAAGCATCTGGAGATACCCTCGATGTCGGTTTCCCCAATAAATATACAGGCCTCTATAGTTTTTCAGTAGCCCCGGGACAATTCAGAATATTTTATAAAGGTTTCGGTTATATAACCCAAACAATTGATACGTCAATTTTGCAGGACAACCCGAGTCTGGTATTAAATTTAGATGTCTCTCTGGAGAGAGATACAACTATAAAGAAGATTATTCTGCCGCCGGTAGTTTATGAGAAGATCAATCTTGCACTGATACCTACAATTTCTTCAGTTGATACGAGTACATTAATAAGAAATCTGAATGTAAGCGACGTCGGAGATATTAATATCAAAGATTCTGATGTGCTTTACTATACAGTTCAGGTTATGGCTCTTTATAATCCTGTTGATGTATCCTATTTTAAATACATTACTGATATGAAAGTTATGTATAATGATATCGATAAGTTTTACCGTTATACCACGGGTAGATTTCCAACAAGGGAAGATGCTTATTCATTAAGACTTGAGTTGATAAGGAAAGGATATCCTGAAGAAATCTTTATCAAGAAAGTGTCAAAATAATGAAACCAGCATTCAGGAAGACTATCGTACTATCTCTTCTGCTTTTTTGCTTCTCTCCCATTTTTTCACAAGTACTTTCCAAAAAGGGATTAATAAATGCCGTTAAGGATGCAGATCTTTTCTTTTATTATGATCAAAATTATGAAAAAGCCTCCAGTCTGTACGAGTCTCTGCTTAAGATATATCCCGAAAACTCCAACTTTTGTACAAAGTTGGGAATATGCTACTTAAACCTCGACGGTAAGAACGCTGATGCCCTGAGACTTCTGTCAAAGGCGTCATTGAATGTTGTAACCAATGACAAGGAATACCTGGAGTACGGAGAAAAAGCACCTTTGGATACCTATCTTTACCTCGCTGTAGCATATCATCAGAATGATAGCCTTCAAAAAGCCATAATATTTTATTCTGATGCAAAGAAAAGATTGAGCGGAACTAAAATCTTCAGGGAGGAGTATATTGACAACCAGATCAGAGATTGCCGGTATGCTTTGGAAATGAAAAAGAAACCGTTGACCCTGATAACCAATCTCTTCATACCATGGCTCAGCAATTATCCCGGAGCATGCAACCCGGTTCTTTCAAAAAATGATTCCGTATTTATTTTCACTCAAAAAGAACATGAGAAAACACATATTTTATGCTCTTATAAATCTGGAACATGGAAACGACCGGCAGATATTACCAAACAGCTCGGAGGATATGACAGATTCTATTCAAACTCGATTACAGGGGATGGAAAGTTATTAATAATTAACATGGATGATGGTGGTAACGGGAACCTTTATTACAGTCAGAGGAAGGATTCTGTCTGGACAAAAATTAAAAGTTTTGGAAGACCTATTAATTCAATTTACTGGCAATCGCATGGTTTTATAACACCTGATGGAAAGACAATCTATTTTTCCAGTAACAGACCCGGCGGCCAAGGCGAGCTGGATATTTGGTATTCAGAAAAAGCTGCAAATGGCGATTGGAGTGAGCCTGTAAATTGCGGGGATGTTGTCAATACACCATATAATGAAGATACACCTTTCTTTGATCCTGAAACCAGTACTTTACTTTTCAGCTCTCTTGGCCATATCGGAATGGGAGGATATGATATGTTCAGGTCAATAAAGAAAAATGGAACCTGGACCTACCCTATCGGTTTACCATATGCTTTTAATAGTACATCTGAAAACACCTTCTTTATTCTTAATAACAATGCTGCTGGATTTATCACAAGTCTATATAATGAAAATACCAAATCACGAAACATCTATTCAATTGCTGCAGAGGACAATGCTGATAAAATTATTTCTGCCAAAGGTACAGTTTCCCTTCAGGATGGGATGCCCGTTGATCCGGTGCAAATGCATATCCAACTTTTTGATCAAAAAACAGGGTCATTGCTTAAGAATATTTCTGTTGTTGATTCAGGCTCGTTTAAGTATGAGATGAAACCCGGAAAATTTAAGATCTTAATAAGCCGGATCAGCAAAAAGAAGACCGATACAATTAACCTGAATGTAAATGTAAAAAAGGAAGAAAATCAAACAGAATTTCGATCACTTATCGATACGGCATCATTTAAATTCGAAATAAAACCCGGTGACTATCAGTTGTTTATAAACCACATTGGATATAAGACCGATACAATAAACCTCAGTATTCCCTCAAGGTATTCCGGTAATTATATCTCAATTAATTCTTCATTGATACCAAATAAAGTTTCTTCTGGAGATTTCCTGGCCATTAAAAACCTGCTGTTTGATTTTGACAGTTACAAACTTACTAATGAAGCCATATCATCACTGGAAATTCTAAAATCTATACTTATCAGTTACCCTGAGTTAAAAATTGAAGTTGCAGGATATACCGATTCAAAAGGAAGTACCGAATATAATAGAAAACTCGCTTACAATAGAGTAGAGGAGGTTATCAACTATCTTACTGCATCAGGAATTTTACAATCCAGATTTATAAAGAAATCTTTTGGTAAGTCTGAATTCGAGGCTCTAAATACTAATCCTGACGGTTCTGATAATCCTGAAGGAAGAAAATATAACAGGAGAGTCACATTCGGGATCATTGATCCTAAGACCGGTGTAATTATTCACCAGGATACTTTTACTCCCGAATATCTCAGGCAATCATTCTCCATGAAATACAGTATAGTCCTTGTAAAGACCCGACAAAAACTTAGTCCAGACTATTTCCGGGCTCTGAAGATGAATGAAATGAATTTTATCAGGCCAATTAAAACGGATTCTGTTTCACTTTATATCCTTGGTCTGTTTTATGATAAAATTGATGCATTAAAGTATCTTGTTTATGTCAAAGAAAATGGGTTCAAAGATGCTTACTTAGTTAACCAATATGAAATTAATGTCGCACAAGAATCGCTGAATGCTCCTGAAACAACAAGCGGGCAGATAGCAGGTGAAAAAGTCTATACCATCCAGCTTAAGGCTTCAAAAACGAAACTGAATATGAAACTGTTCAAAGGAATTAACGGAGTTAGTGAAATTTTCTCTGATGATGGATATTACCGGTATGTCTATGGGAAATATAGTTCGTTCACAAAAGCAAAAGCTGAAGCGGTCCGTCTGCAGGAATCAGGATATAAGAATGCGTTCATAAGAGAACTAAATTTGCTTATTAATAAATAGGCTGGAAAAATTCTCTCATCATGAAGTACAAAAATATCAAGCTCAGAGCCCTTGAACCGGAAGATCTGGAGCTTCTTTATAAGTGGGAAAATAACGAAACTTACTGGATAATAAGTAATACAGTTTCTCCATTTTCAAGATTTACACTTAAGCGGTATATTGAGAATTCTCACAAGAATATCTTTGAAACAGGTCAGCTAAGGTTAATGATCGACCATATTGAAGATAAAATAACCATTGGGACAATAGACATTTTTGATCTTGATGCATTTCACAAAAGAGCAGGAATTGGTATACTTATTGCCAACGAGTCTTACAGAAGAAAAGGATATGCATCTATGTCTCTGATTTGTTTAATAAAATACTGTTTTAAAACACTTCAGCTCCACCAGCTATACTGTAATATCCAGGCAAATAATAATGAAAGTATAGATTTGTTTAAAAAGCAGGGATTTTCCCAGATAGGAATTAAGAAAGATTGGATCCAGACATCTTACGGATACGTGGATGAGTATATGTTCCAACTGATTAACGAATAGCGAGAAGTCCGCATGCAGCTGAGATATCTGTCCCGCGCGATTTACGTATTGAAGCAGAAATCCCGGATACAATAAGATTATGTTTGAAAAACTTCATCCTTTCAGCTGTAGATGAGCAGTTTTGGTCTTTCCAACCAGGATGATAAGGAAGTAAATTAACCCTTATTTGTGACCCTGTAAGAATTAACTTTAGTTCTTCCAGATGGCGATCAGTATCATTTAGATCCTCTATCATAACATATGCTAGGCTTAATCTCCTCTTCTTCTTAACGGGAAATTTTTTCATTATATCAATTATCTTCAGTGCCTGATAATGATTTTCAGCCGGTATTAATTTCCCCCGCTCCTCACTGAAAGGAGAGCAAAGACTCAATGTCAGATTGCAATCAGATCCTTTTAGAAATTGTTCAACACCAGGCATTATGCCTACAGTAGAAACAGTTACATTTCTTGAACTGATAGCCAGACCCCATTCTGCTGTAATTATACTACAGGCCTTCAGAACATTTTCCAGATTATCCATCGGCTCACCCATACCCATAAACACGACATGAGTTACTTTGTCTGCCTGCGGGATAGCTATAATCTGGTTCACAATATCACCCGCTGTAAGATTTCCCCTGAAACCATACCTGCCAGTAACACAGAATGAACATCCCATTCTGCAACCCGATTGGGTTGAAACGCAAACTGTATTTCTCTTATTATCAGGAATATAAACTGTTTCAAACTCTTTTCCTGTTTCAGTTCTGAACAGATATTTAACGGATTTATCTGCTGAAACTTCCGAAGCCAGAGGTAAATAAATTCCGCTGATTGCAATACCTAAAAGTTCTTCTTTTAGCCTGTGCGGTATCTTTGCAATATTTGAAATATCTGAAATACCTTTTTTGTATATACTATTTGAGATTGAAACAGCATGAGAACGTATGTACCCTAAGGGCTGTATAAGATCAAGTATTTCATCAGCAGTAAAACCACAAAGGCTCTTCTTAACCATTATCACCAGATATTTGCAAAAATAGAACGATTATCAATATCTTAGTAACTATTATAGGGTGGAAAAATTCTTTTTATCCGGTAATGACTTAAAAATAATAAAATGGACCCAATAAAGTATCTATTAATTGCCTCTTTTATGCTGGCATCATGCACAGGGACTGATCAAACGAAAAAAACCAATCTAAAAGAAAAAACCATGACTGTAGACAGCACAAAGCAATACGGATTTAACAGGGATTTCCTTAAAAAACATACAACCATTATTGAACTGAAAAATGCCAATTCAGCAATTGCGTTGGCACCTTCATGGCAGGCAAGGGTAATGACCAGTACTGCTGAAGGTGATTCTGGCTATAGTTTCGGTTGGATTAACAGGAACCTGATAGAATCCGGCAAATTGACACCTCACATTAATGCCTATGGAGGAGAGGAGCGTTTATGGCTTGGTCCTGAGGGAGGACAGTTTTCCATTTTCTTCAGCAAAGGAAAACCTTTTATTTACGACAACTGGCAAACTCCTGCTTTCCTAGATACTGCTCCATTTCAACTCATCTCATCAACTGATTCATCAGCTCTATTCGGAAATGATATCACTACTGAGAATTATAGTGGAACATTTTTGAAATTCCGTATTGAAAGGGAGATCGCTCTGCTATCTGAAAAAGAGATAAAAGAACTTATTTCTATATATCCGAAAGGCATTCACATCGTCGCCTATCGTTCTGCCAATAAATTAATTAACCAGGGAGATGTTGCATGGGAAAAGGAGACCGGACTTCTATCAATCTGGATGCTTGGAATGTTTAACCCCTCGCCTGCCATAATTATAGTAATTCCGGTCAAACC
>Ga0208478_1000166_pt1 | contig 26238 bp, 26 predicted proteins | sample NGESurdeep072012_5_FD_184462 | JGI IMG/M metagenome (GOLD analysis project Ga0208478, IMG submission 184462) | Arctic peat soil microbial communities from Barrow, Alaska - NGEE Surface sample 415-2 deep-072012 (SPAdes) | ecosystem: Environmental > Terrestrial > Soil > Wetlands > Peat ...
CTCCTCCTGATGTCAGTACCCCGATTCTCTTAATCTTTGCCATAAATAATTATTGTAAAATAAGGCACAAAGGTAAAACAATTTTTTAAGCCTGACAAATGACGGAACATTGCAATAGTCAGATATTTGAAATGATATCCCTTATGTTTTCTATGAGCCATTTAGGCGTTGAAGTTGCTCCACAGATCCCAACCGAGTTTTTACCGTTGAACCATGATTTATCAAGTTCTTCAAGACTGGAGACGAAATGTGTATCGGAGTTGACATTTTTACAGACTGAATAGAGCATCTTGCCATTGGAGCTTTCTCGTCCGCTGACAAAAATTATGGTATCGTGTTTTTTAGCAAACGCTTTAAGATGTGGCTCGCGATTTGAGACCTGACCACAGATCGTTTTATTTATTATCAGGTTTTTGGCCGGATCCGAAATCCCGTTTTCTTCCATCTTTGTAAACAGAATATCTCTAAGATTACTGTATTCTTTAACGCTCATAGTTGTCTGTGAAAAAAGATATACAGGTTTTGAGATATCGATTTTCCTGAAATCATCCGGTCCGGATACAAGAATACCATCATTATTAATCTGACCAAGCAATCCGACCACCTCAGCATGACCCGGTTTACCAAAAATCACAACCTGTCCGTCACCATTCTTTGTTCTGGTCCATGTCTCCCTGATTTTAGACTGCAGCCTTTTTACAATAGGACATGTGGCCTCGATTATTGTTAAATTATTTTTTTCAGCAATTATGTATGTTTCCGGTGGTTCACCATGAGCCCTGATGAGTACTTTGCAATCCTTCAGATTTTTGAACATCTCGTGATCTATTGACACGAGCCCAAGAGAAGAAAGGCGATCCACTTCCTTGTCATTATGAACGATCGGGCCGAGCGAAAAAACCTTTTCCCCTTTAAGAAGAGCTTTTTCTGCTATCTCAACAGCATTTCGAACACCAAAACAGAACCCTGACTGCTTATCAATCTCAACTACCATTTATCTTCTTATCAATGATCTCTTTTATCCATAACATCTGTTCAGCGATTGTCATTCTGCTGTTATCGAGGATAATAGCATCATCTGCTCTTCTGAGCGGGCTTATATCCCTGTTTTCATCAGCAATATCACGTGCTATTATGGTTCTTTTAATCTCTTCAAAATCAATGTTTACTCCTTTATTCTTCAACTCATTGTGTCTTCTTTTAGCCCTGATATCAACAGAGGCAGTCATAAAGATTTTTATATCTGCATCCGGAAAAACAACTGTACCGATATCCCTTCCATCCATTACAATACCTTTTGAAACACCTATTTGCCTCTGAAGTTCAACCATCCTCGCACGTATTTCAGGTATCTGACTTATTCTGCTTACATGTGCTGTAACTGCCATATTCCTTATCTCCTTTTCGACGTTTTCGGAGTTCAGAAAGGTTTCATATTCGTTTAAATCGGGATTAAAAACAAAATCAATATGAATATCTTTAAGTTCAGATAGGATCCCTGCTGTATTCAACCCGGTAATACTGATATAATTCCTTCTCATGCAAAAGAGTGTTACAGCACGATACATCGCACCGCTATCAATAAAAATATAGCTCAGTTCTTTTGCAATTAATCTCGCAAATGTGCTTTTCCCGCACGACGAATAACCGTCGATTGCTATAATTAGTCTCTTTTCCATATTATTAAAAGAATCCACAAAGGTGATAAATAAACCATCACAAGACAAGGATTGTTTAATTCCTGTTCTTTTTATAAAAAAGATCAGGTCTGACAATTAATGAAACATTCGTTGAAGATCCCGCAAGATGATATGTTGCTCTTCCAAACTCAATATTCAGGAATGAGGTATTAATACCGAAACCCCATGAGAATCCCACAGTTGAGACTTTTGATTCGATCTCCAGCTCTTTTCTTCTCTGGTAGTTGTATCCGGCACTTAAATAGAAATTTTTATGGGGTATAAGTTCAACTCCCAGAATTGCATGTCGCATGGAATTCTCTAAAAAGCCGTCCGATACCTTATTATTTTCCGTTGAGACAGGTACCTGGTACTGATAAGTAAGGTCGAATTTTTCAAGATGCCTCAGGGTTAAAGAGAAACGGAACGGAGCATGGGCCAGTGTTTGTGAAATGCCTGCCTGTATCTCAAAAGGTAGTTTTTCACGCTGTCCGCCTGTATAGGTAGTAACCTCATAACCTGCATTTTTAATTACCATACCTGCAGAAAAAAGATTGGTGCTGTTATGCCAGGAAGCACCGATATCGAATGCAAAACCGATGGAGGTGTATTTTTCAAGTTGGGATAATACCGGTTTAAAGTTCACTCCTACAGAAAAAAGCGAATCAATCTGACGCGAGTATATCAATGAAAGGGCATATTCAGCAGCATTAAATTCACCCGTTATTGTTCCTGAAGCATCTGTCTCAGTAAAAGAACCATAATTGAGGTAGGTTAAACCTGCTGCAAAATTTCCCGTTTCGGGAAATGATCTTGAATACATGGCAAGCCCGTAATTGATACCGGCGAAATAATTGACATAATTTAATGCAAGACTTTTATTCATGCCTGAATTAAGAAGAGCCGGATTGTGATAGGCGAGGTTGAGATTGTTTCCCTGCAATGAAACGTTTGTACCGCCAAGTGACGAAACAAGACCGGAATGTGTAAGGTTTAAGAATTCGTAGACATTATCTCCTCCCGTTTGAGAAAAGACAGGTGATACTATAATGATGAAAATGAGAAGATTCAGGACTTTTTTTTTCATAACTACAGATGTACGCCAAATATAGCATGATTTGTCTAAACGGAGAGATTATGTAAATTAGTATTAATGGACAGTAATAACTATCTGAAGCTGATCAGGCGGTTTTACCTGTAAGCGCGAGAGCTTCGCCAATACTTTTGTTCATTCCATTTATCTGCGACATAAAAAGGCCGCCAATTACTATGGCCATCCCGATAACATTCTGAAAAGTCAATTTCTCGCCTATCAGGATGAAAGAGAAGAGAGCTGTGAATAAAGGAATACAATTTGAAAAAACATTTGCCCTGGTAAGGCCCATATTTCTGACTGAGTAGGCGAAGAGAATGAAAGCGCCGCAAGATGCAAATATAGAAAGCTCGATTATCGGTTTGAACATATCAAAGGTAAATGGTGCAGAGATAAAATGTTTAAAATCGAAAATCAGGAAAAGTGGCAGAAAGAGAATTGCCCCGATTAAATTCTGAACATTTACAATGTACACAGGAGTATATGTACCAACAAGACGACTGAGAGTCAGATTATAGCCAACAGCCGATAGAACCGCAAGTGTTAATAGTCCTAATCCTTTAATACTGAATGAAATATTTCCATTGGAGTTAAGAAGAAACACAAGGACTCCGATAAATGATGTGATTATTCCTGCATAATTTATTACTTTCAGCTTCTCTTTAAATATCAGCCAGGCACTGATTGTTGCAAAAACAGGTATTGTTGATATCAGTACTGAACATACAGTTGCTGAAACGTATGTAAGTCCGAAACTCTCACCAAGAAAATAAAAGAAAGGCTCAAATAAAGCGAGCATTAGGAAGAGCTTCCGGTCAGTTTTTTTTATCTTCATATAATTCTTTGTGATAACGAGAAAAATTGTCATGAGAATTACTGAAAACAGAAGCCTTATAAAGACAATAGTGATGGGGTGGAATGTTTTATTTGCCATCTTAAACCAGATAAAAGAAAATGACCAGAAGATCATTGACAAAACTACTGCGACATATGTTTTTACCCGTTTGTTCAATTTCGAATTTTGATTATTTAATTGTTTTTAGCGTTGCGAATTTATATCTAAAAATGGTATAATATGATATATATCTGACAATATTTTAGTTTCAAAGAATAAGAGATCCAATAACTGCAAAGTTCACAAAGAAGGCACAAAGGCTACAAAGTGAAATCAACATGCTGAGATTCTTTGTGTCCTTTTCTTATCCTTAGTACTCGGGATTGCGATATTAATGGTTAATGGATTTCTAAAGATAAAGTGCCTATCTTTCGACCATATAAAATAATCATCTTTAATATATTGAATAAATATCAGTAAGCTAGCTGGTTAAAACTAAGTTTTCTTTCGAATGTGCTAAAAATATGATTTTTATGTGATTTGATTCTGAATCATAAATTATTATATTTGCCGCCTCAAAGGTTGAAAACACAAAATTGATACTATTAAATAATTTAGAAAAAGTTAATTAACTAATATTTAAGTTTAGATGAAAATTCTGGTTTGTATCAGTAATGTTCCCGACACTACGACAAAAATTAAATTTGCCGAAGGAAATGCTTCAATTGACACTACCGGTATTCAGTGGGTCATAAACCCATGGGACGAATTGTCTCTTACCCGTGCCCTTGAACTTAAAGATGATACCACTAACGGAATAAATTCTGTTACTGTCATTCATGTTGGTCCGGCTGCTTCAGAGCCAACAATACGTAAAGCCCTGGCCATCGGAGCTGATGATGCAATAAGGGTTAACGCAGTTTCGTCTGATGCATGGTTTGTTGCAGCCCAGATTGCTGAAGTGGCAAAAAAAGAACATTTTGATGTAATAATGTGTGGTATAGAATCGAGCGATTACAATGGTTCAATAGTAGGAGGGATGATCTCTGAATTCCTTGGGATTCCTTCAGTTTCAGCTGTTTCAGCTATAAAATTTGAGAACGGACAGCCGGTTTTGATCCGGGAAATAGACGAGGGAAAAGAGGTTGTGTCTGTTCCTGCACCATTTGTCGCAATTGTCCAGAAGGGGATAGCTAAAGAGCCACGAATAGCAGCTATGCGAGGTATTATGATGGCAAGGTCAAAACCTGTAAAATTGATTGAGCCGGTTGCTGTTGATCCATTGACACAAATTATGGAATTTGAAAAACCGGCACCACGGGCAGCCTGTAAATTTATCGATGCAGATAACCCTGCACAACTTCTTGATCTTTTGCAGAATGAGGCAAAAGTAATCTGATAATTAGTAATAATACAGTAAATCAAAACGATATGTCAGTATTAGTATATACCGAGAATTGGGACGGAAAATTCAAGAAACTTTCATTTGAACTGGTATCTTATGCAACAGGTGTTGCTAAAATGCTGAATACAACGGTAACAGCAGTTTCAATCGGGAAGGTAGATGATGACGAATTAATTAAACTTGGGAGTTATGGAGCCAACAAGATCATTAATATTAATAATGAGAAGCTTGCAACTCTTGATAGCCAAGCCTATACAAGTGTCATCTCAGAAATTTCAAGGAAGGAAAATGCATCAGTAATAATAATTTCGAATAATAATACCGGAAAGGCAATTGCTCCCAGGTTATCTGTACGTCTAAAAGCCGGTGTTGGTTCAGGCGTAAGCAGGCTTCCATTAAATCTTAATCCATTTACCGTTTATAAACGGACCTATTCAGGGAATGCGTTTGCTCATCTGGTTATCAAATCAGATGTTAAAATACTCACTCTGGCACAGAACTCTTTTGATCTGATTGAAACACCAGCCAACGCGACAATTGAGAATCTGAATCCACCAGTTGATGGATCATTGCTGAAAACTGTTGTAAAGGATGTTCAGAAACAATCCGGGAAGATACTTTTAACAGATGCAGATATAGTTGTATCGGGTGGAAGAGGTATGAAGTCGTCTGATAACTGGCCTCCTCTTGTAGAACTGGCTGCCCTCCTTGGTGCAGCAACAGCATGTTCACGTCCCGTGTCCGACGAAGGATGGAGACCTCATGAAGAGCATACGGGACAGACCGGAAAGATTATTGCGCCGAACCTCTATATTGCAATAGGCATATCCGGAGCAACACAACATCTGGCAGGAATAAGTTCATCAAAATATATTGTCGCAATAAACAGCGATAAAGATGCTCCGATTTTTGAAGCGGCACAGTATGGAATAGTTGGTGATGCAATGAAAGTCCTGCCAAAACTTGTTGAAGCTGTAAAAGAACTTAAGAAATAAAAATTTTGCGCCTTCGTGGAAAAAAATGTTTAAAAGACATATTTTCAGCTATGACGAAACAAATAATTTTTGCGCTAACTCTTCTTATAACTTTAGGGGTATTCTCATATACCATTACCAGAATTGTACGATTTTTTAGATTTACCAGGTCTGCATTCCCCATTAGAGACTTCGGAAAGAGGATAAAAGTCATGCTTATGGTTGCCTTCGGGCAGACAAAAATTTTCCGGAAACCGGTTCTCGGACTTTTTCATGCTCTTGTTTTCTGGGGTTTTTGTGTTATAATTTTCGGTAGCATAGAGATGGTTATTGACGGATTGACCGGAACAGAAAAAGCATTAAAAATCCTAGGTCCTTTTTATGATGTCCTAATGGCTTCAGGAGACATTTTTGCTCTCCTGGTGGCAGTATCAATCATAATTTTCCTTTCCCGGCGACTGTTTTTTCATATTAAACGTTTCGAAGGGATTGAAATGAAACGAAAATCCCACACCGATGCAAATATATCTCTTTCACTAATCCTCCTGTTAATGTTATCCCTTATGGCAATGAATATCGGATACCTTGGATACCATCAAACTGCAGGAGGATTAAAAGATGGAATATATCCTATCGGAAGGATACTTATCACTTTTTTAACCGGACTAAGTACTGAAAATTTCAAACTCGTCTATGAAGCTTCATGGTGGAGTCACATACTTCTGATTTTCTTCTTTGCAAATTATCTGCCCTATTCAAAACATTTCCATGTGTTCATGTCTGTACCTAATGTATTCCTCTCGAGACTTGATCCTCTTGGAAAACTACCGAATATGGACAATATAACAAGAGAAGTTAAGCTTATGCTTGATCCAAATACAGCCTTCACTGCATCTGCTGCCGAAACTCCTCCTGAGCGGTTTGGCGTAAAGGACGCAGAAGATGCTTCCTGGAAAAACTATTTTGATTCTTTGGCCTGTACACAATGCGGCAGATGTACATCTGTCTGCCCGGCAAATATCACAGGTAAGAAATTATCACCAAGGAAAGTGATGATGGACCTGAGGGCAAGAATGAAAGAGAAAGGCCCATTAATGATTAAAAATGGAAGAGAGTTCAATGATAACAGGTCTCTTTTAAGAGATTATATTTCGGAAGAAGAGCTTTGGGCCTGCACAACATGCAATGCCTGTGCAAGAGAGTGCCCTATCAATATTAACCATCCGACGTTGATAGTTGATATGCGCAGATATCTTGTGATGGAAGAAGCATCAGCTCCCGGTGAGATCAAGGCGTTATTTAATAATATAGAAAAGAATGGTGCCCCATGGCAATTTTCAGCTGAGGACCGACTGCTATGGGCAAAAGATCTTGAACTGAATATTCATTAACTCTGCGGCCCTCTGTGTCTCCTCGGTGATACTCTGTCTAACAAAAAAGACTTAGAAAGATAAGAAATGGAAACCCGGAAAATTGAGATACCTGTAATGGCAGACCTTTTTGCCAGAGGAGAGAAACCGGAATACCTCTTCTGGGTAGGCTGTGCCGGAGCTTTCGATGACAGATACAAAAAAGTTGTAAGAGCATTTGCAAAAATCCTCACCCATCTGAATGTCAGCTTTGCTGTTCTCGGTAAAGAAGAGACTTGCAACGGCGATCCTGCAAGGCGTGCAGGCAACGAAATGCTATACCAGATGCAGGCGCTGCAGGTAATTGAGATATTCAGAAAGTACGAAGTAAAAAAAATAATAACCATCTGCCCGCATTGTTTCAATGTCTTTAAAAACGAATATCCCGATCTTGGTGGTAAGTATGAAGTTATCAGCTACCTTCAGTTTCTAAGCAGGAATATTGACGATGGTAAATTGAAGATTGACAAAGCTTCTTTGAACAATATATCAATAACTTATCACGATCCATGCTATCTTGGAAGGGCAAATGACATATATGATGAACCACGAAGCATTCTTAAAAAACTAACTGGAAATTTAGTAGAGATGCACCGGAATAAAAGTTTCGCATTATGTTGTGGAGCAGGCGGAGCTCAGATGTTCAAAGAGGCTGAAAAAGGCGACAAGGAGGTTTTTATAGAGAGAACAGAAGATGCTCTTAAGACTGATGCTGAGGTAATTGCTACTGCTTGCCCGTTTTGCATGACGATGCTCACTGATGGTCTTAAATATAAAAACAGAGAACAGGAGATAAAGAACTTTGATATTGCCGAACTTATTGTACAATCAATAGATTTATAGAATAGTCAATATAATTATCTGAAAACGATGGAAAACGACAAACTCTTGAAAAGCGGTGAATTTCTTGTAAATGAAATTGAATCGAAAGATATTTTTATTCCGGAGGAATTCAATGAGGAACAGAGAATGATCGCTCAGACCTGCAGCGACTTTCTTGAAGCCGAAGTTTATCCAAATCTCGAAAAGGTTGAGAAAAGCGACAGGGAGCTGATGAAAAGTATGCTCAAAAAGTCAGGGGAACTCGGATTGATGGGTATATCAATTCCTGAAGAGTTTGGGGGATTCGGACTATCATTTATAACTCAAATGCTGGTGGCTGAAACCACAGGTGCAGGCTATTCATTTTCAGTAGCATACATGGCACATTGTGGTATAGGTACATTACCTATAATGTACTATGGAAACAAAGATCAGAGAGAGCGTTATGTGACAAAACTGGCGTCAGGAGAATTTATCGGAGCATATTGTCTTACCGAACCTGGTGCCGGAAGTGATGCAAACTCCGGTAAAACCCATGCTACGTTAAGCGAAGACGGGAAATATTATATCCTTAACGGGCAGAAGATGTGGATCACAAACGCCGGATTTGCAGACACGCTAGTAGTATTTGCAAAAATTGATACCGACAGGGTTCTCAGTGCTTTTATTGTCGAAAGCAAATATCCCGGTGTAGTTGTAGGTCCCGATGAGCACAAGATGGGAATTAAGGGATCTTCAACCGCGCAGATCTATTTTAATGATGTTAAAGTACCGGTGGAAAACCTGCTTGGTAAAAGGGGAGAAGGTTTCAGGATTGCTCTGAGTATCCTTCACATGGGTCGTCTGAAGCTTGGAGCTAATGTCATCGGAGCTGCTAAAAAAGCGATTAATGATTCAGTTAAATATGCCAACGAAAGAAAACAGTTCGGAGTATTAATTTCATCATTCGGGGCACTGAAACACAAAATGGCCGAACAGGTTATTCGTCTCTTTGCCTCAGAATCAGCTGTATACAGAGTTAGTGCTGATATAGATAACCTGATGAAGAAGCTAACAGTAGACTGTGGTGATTATGGAAGGGCATCTATCGAAGCAATCAGCCACTATGCTGTTGAAGCAGCCATTCTGAAAGTAGTAGGATCGGAAATGCTTGATTTTGTTTCTGATGAGGCAGTTCAGATACATGGCGGAATGGGTTACTCAGCCGAGATGGCAGTGGAAAGAGGTTACAGGGATTCCAGAATCAACAGGATATTCGAGGGTACCAATGAAATAAACCGGCTCCTTGTTGTTGACACTGCAATGAAACGCGCAATGAAAGGGGAATTTGACCTTTTCGGAGAAGCTGAAAAACTCTTCTCAGGGTTGAATAATATAACCTATAATAAATTAGATGGTGAAAGCTTTTTCCAGGAGAAATCCAGATACATCAAAAACTTTAAGAAAGCTATTCTTATCTGCATTCATGGCGCATCAAAGTGTTTCGGGAAGAGTCTTATTACCGAACAGGAAGTTCTTAATAATATAGCTGAAATGATGATGGAAACATATGTTTCCGAGTCACTTGCACTAAGAGTCGAAAAAATGTCCACACTTAATAGAAATGTATCACTTTATAAGGATATGCTTGATGTGAATGTATTTGATACAGCCAGTATTATAAGAAAATCTGCTCTTGAAGCAGTCGGATCATTTTCAACACCTGAAACCTATCCGACGCTTATAAAGGCAATTGAAAACCTCTCAAGAGTGGAATGCATAAATGTAAAAGATGCAAGACGGCGAATCGCAGACAAGCTAATTGAGGATAATGCATATAAGTTCTGAATCTTCATAAATTAAAATTTAGAAAAGGCTTTTTAGGAAGCCTTTTTTGTTCAATACGTATTACGGCATCCTTTCTGTAAATTCAGGTAAGAAATAAATATCACCGGGGTGAGTGATAAAGATCAATTTTTTACATGATAAAGAGCATGTATAGCCATAAAATATATGGTATATAAAAAACTATTAATCAGGATAATCTGATATCTTTGTGAATAAATTAACAATATTGAGAATATGAATCAGAAATTGAATAGGATCAGACAGATATTCGTTGCACTAATTCTGATTGCAGCAGTTGAAGGATTTTCTTCATGTGAAAAGAATTCTTATGCTCCACCTGCTGTTGACCAGAATCAGACCTGGCATTTTCAGACAGATATTCAGCCAATATTCACTTCCAATTGTGTTACTTGTCATAATGGAGTGAAACAATTCCCTGATCTCAGAAGTGGCAAATCTTACACGTCCCTTAGCAGCGGAGGCTATATTACTCCTCCCGGAGAAACAAGCATACTGTATCATCAAATTACCACAAATTCTGCACATATTCCAAGGACAACCGATGCACAAAAACTTGAAATTCTCTACTGGATAAACCAGGGAGCCCTAAATAATTAGAAATATCTTAACCTGATAAAACCAATTAACATGAAAAAATTCTTAATCCTTTTGACTTTATCATTAAGCATAACTTCTTTGTTTGCCCAGGAAGATACTCTGAAACAGGTAACGTCAAAACCTGTAAGGTTTACTTTTGGAGCAACCACTTTAATTGATATTAATACAATTGAAACTCCCTACAAAGGAGGTCTGCAGATGGAAATTCAACACAGATTCAGCCTGATCGAAAATTACCACAACCTTTTTGGAATTTATGGTTCGGCTAATACGCGTATTGGTCTGAATTATGGTATCACCGACAGGTTAATGATAGGGGCTGGAACAACCAAAGATTATCAACTACAGGATATTCAATGGAAGTATCTGATCCTTAAGCAAACAGAAGACAATAAGATGCCTGTTTCCCTTTCATATTTTGGTAATATGGTTATTGAATTACGTCCGGAAGAAGATTTCGGACCAGCTGAAAGTTTCAGGCAAATTCACAGGTTATCCTATTTCACTCAGCTGATTGTAGCCCGAAAAATAAATGATATATTCTCTGTCGAGGTAGCTCCATCACTGGCTTATTTTAATTCTGTACCACAAAACGTCGATTCTCTCCCTGGGTATAAGAATCTGAACTTTGGTATTTCAGCAGGTGCGAGGGCAAATTTGTTCGGTCCTCATTCAATTATACTGGAATATGACCAGCTACTGACAAAGCAGAATATTGCCGTACAGCCAAAACCAAATCTTGCACTCGGTTGGGAAATAAGTACTGCAACTCATACATTTCAGATATTTGTAGCCAATTATGATCAGATTATTAATCAGCGGAATCTTGTGTTCAATACAAATGATTTCAAAAAAAGCCAGTGGCTGATTGGATTTAATATTCACATCAGATTCTAATTCAATGAAGTAATCAGGAATGAAATTGTTTATTTTCCGGATAATTATCCTGTTCTATCTTATAAATTTATTTTCTCTATCTTCTGCCGGAAGTTCCCGATTTAATACAGAAAATGAAAAGGTCAGGGATACAGTTTCATTCGTCTCTCGTTTTGATGCAGACAATAATCGCTGTTTTAAATGTCACGGACAGGGGAAATACGAATACACTAATGAATCTCTTGGGAAAAAGGTCAATGCCATTATGTGTTCGGAACGAATTATACATAAAAAAGAATTTTATTCATCAAATCATAGAAGCTTCAGTTGTACCGACTGCCATTCGGAAGAGTATGTAAAGTTTCCTCATTCGGGAGAACTGAGAATGGAACAGAAGTATAATTGTATTGATTGTCATGGGGGTGACGAGAAGTTTGCAAAATATCATTTTGAAGAGATAGAGGCAGAATATCAGAAGAGCACTCACTTTAAAATGGAGGATGAAGGATTTACATGCTGGAAATGTCACAATCCACATACCTACAAGATAACAGTCAGAAACAATACTAATCTTAAAGAGACTATCGCTTATGACAACGCTATCTGTCTTAATTGCCACTCCGACTTCAGTCGTTTTCAGATTCTGAGTGACAAAGCTGAGATTGATATGATTCAAAAGCATGAATGGCTGCCTAATCAGGCTTCGCATTTTGCTAATGTGAGATGTATCGAATGTCATACAAAAATTAATAATAATATTCCTGTGTCACATCTGATCAGACCTAAAGAAGAAGCTGTCAGGCTTTGTAATGAATGTCATTCGAAAAACTCAATACTTATGGCCTCACTTTATAAATTTGAATCTAAAGAACAACGCCGTGACGGATTCTTTAACGGTATAATCTTAAATGCATCGTATGTAATTGGAGCAAACAGAAATGAATATCTAAATATAATAAGTCTTATTATATTTGTCGGTGTTATCGTTGTTATCATTATTCACATCGTATTCAGAATAAGGAATAAAGGCAGGAATCAATAAAGAAAAGAAAGATGTATCTCTACCCAAAATGGATCAGGGCCTGGCATGTCATTAACGCAGCAATATTTCTCATTCTTATTGTTACAGGTTTAAGTATGCAATACACCGATAAAGAAAATGCATCTTATGTTGTCGGGTTTGCAAAAGCTGTAAGGTGGCATAATTTTGCAGCCCTTATACTGATTTTAAATTATATATTTTTTGTAACAGGGAACCTGCTGACAAATAACGGAAGGTATTATAGAACAGATCGGAAAGATTTTTTATTAAACCTGAAGAAACAATTTAAATTTTATTCCAATGGGATGTTCAAAGGTGAAAAACATCCTTTCCCTGTAACAGAAGAACGTAAGTTTAACCCGCTCCAAAAAATAACTTATGTGCTGGCTATGTATGTGGCCATGCCTTTGCTTATTATATCGGGTATTGGGTTACTGTTGCCTGAAATTACCATTACAACGGTCTTCGGTATCAGCGGGCTTGTTCTTACCGATATACTGCATATCACTATGGGGTTCTTTCTCTCAATATTTATGATAATTCATATTTATACATGTACCCTTGGAGCCAAGCCAACCTCACTTTTCAGAGGTATTATAACAGGCTACCATGTTTCGGATGAGGAATAATTTATAATATTTTTTAAAAGTATTATTTGCACTGTTATTGTTATCTTTATACATAAATTTAAATCGAGGAATATGAAAACTCTTAAATTATTATTTATCAGCTCAGCATTAATGTTTCTGAGCATTTCATTGGTCGCACAGACAAAACCATGGGTTGTACCGGCTAACTTCAAATCAATGAAAAACCCTATTGCCATGAGCGATGCCAGCACGCAGGCAGGACAGGCACTCTATGTAAAAACCTGTGCAGCATGCCATGGGAAAACTGGTCTTGGTGACGGACCGAAAGCAAAATCACTTAAAACAACTCCGACAGACTTTTCTAAGGCAGATTCACAAAAGCAGACTGATGGAGAACATTTCTATAAAACCAAAACAGGAAGAGGTGACATGCCAAAATATGAAGGAAAATTATCAGATGATGATATCTGGAATGTTGTTAACTATGTCAGAACTTTAAAGAAATAGTGAAAGTAATAATTTTCTGAAAATTTGAAGCTGTACTGTTTGGTGCAGCTTTTTTTGCTATATCCCTGGTTATAATTGGCTTATAGAAGAATTAGTGTTTTGTGTCGGATTAAATAATTCTATTTGCTTTTATTTTTTGGATTTAAACTGTCGATATTGTAATTATCAAATACAATAGCAATAGCAATTTTTGACAAGAAGGTAAAAAGCAAAAATCCAATTGAAAATATCATAACTGCAGTTCTGATTTCAGTCATGGATGGTGTGTAGACATAAATCTGGCCTAAAACATCAGGAGTAAATGCAGGAATAATCAGAGCAATTCCTTTTTCAACATAAACGCTGGCATAAATTAGAACTGCACCAATGTTAAGAGTCAGAAAGTTTTTCCTGGTTTTAGGAATTAAGAAAAGAATAAATGCAGTACATCCCATAATAATTGACGACCAGCTATATGGAACGATCTCTTTATGATCCCCTATCCCGAAAAGTAAATATTTCCAATACAAAATATTCTCAGTTCCGGAATAGAATTCTTTAAAAAGTTCAGCAATAGTAAAAAACAGATAAATGAACATTGCATACACCATAAGTTCAGCAATTTTCCAAATAGCTTCATCTTTTATTTCGAACTTAGTAGTTTTTCTAAGTATTTGAAACAGAATCAATAGAATAGCTGGCCCGGAGCAAAAAGCTGATGCTAAAAATCTTGGAGCAAGTAAAGCGCTATTCCAGAATACACGTCCGGGAAGAGCATTGTAAAGGAATGCTGTTGTTGTATGGATAGCAACAGCCATTGGTACGCTGAATAAAACAAGAGGTAAAACAAATGATTTATTATATTCTTTTTTATAAAAAATGCAATATAATAAATAGGTTGCTACAATTAAATTAAGTAATAAATAGACGTTAAGCACGAAAAAATCCCATGAAAGCATTGAAGATGGAAAGTTCAATGTACCTAACAGAGGTAGCATATGCCAAAACCTAAGAGGATTTCCAATATCTACAATTATAAATGAAAGACACATAATAACAGAACAAACAGCCAGCAATTCACCAAAAATTACAATTTCTTTGATTGGTTTCCAATCATAAATATAAGCTGGAATAACCAGCATTACGGCTGCTGCGGCGACTCCGACAAGAAAGGTGAAATTGCCAATATAAAAACCCCACGACACAGAATCCCGCATGTGAGTTTTAATCAGCCCATGAGCTAACTGTCCAGAATAACCAAATCCTCCCCAAAGTATTAATAATAACAAGAGAATCAGCCATGTATAATATGTTTTGCTCCCATTAAAGATTATTTTTATACCTCCGGCTATAAAACGAATAAAATTCATATTTAATTTTGTTAATTTATTTTAAATGATTTAAAACATTGATTATTTGAAGGTTAGGTCAGATTCCAAAGAAATAATAAAATTTAGGTTGTGTGTTCAGTTCCTGTTTTAGTATAAGTACTCGTTTGTTTTCTAATATGTACCTGATTTCGCTATCGGGGTCTAAAAGATTTCCAAATTTTCTAGCTCCTACGGGACATATTTCAACACAGGCTGGGTATTTGCCTTCTCTGCTTCTTTGAATACAAAAAGTACATTTTTCTACCACTCCCTTTTTCCTCAGTCTGTTTCCTAAATAATGCATTTCACTATTTAATTCTTCAATGGGAACATTTGGCTCGCCCCAATTGAAGTGCCTTGCTCCATACGGACAGGCTGCCATACAATATCTGCATCCAATACACCAATTATAATCAATTACGGTAATCCCATCTGGTTCCTGCCACGTGGCTTTTACCGGACATACTTTTACACATGGAGGGTTTTTACATTGCTGGCATTGTATGGGTACATAGAAATATCCCTTTTCAGGAACTTTTTCAGGATTATACTGAGCAGTGGAATGAGGAAAATCTATCCCTTTCTCTTTTTCCATTTGAAGCACCTCTATCCAGTGAATTTGTGGGTCACGTGATTGATTGTTTTCTTTTACACAAGCGTAAACACATCTTCTGCATCCAATACATCTCGATAAGTCGAGGGCGTAACCAAATAAAGTTCCTTCTATTGCAGGTTTATCAGATACATGAAATTCTTTACCATACTTTTCTTTGTATTTAATTTCTAAATTTTTAATTATTTTATCTTTTTCCTTTTTTGAAAGAGTTCTGAAATTTTGCTGAAGAAACTCATCAAAGGCCTCCATATCACAACCCGAAAGTGCAAGTGCCGAGAATGTCGCTAATGATATATTTTTTATAAACGATCTTCTTGAATTTTCGTTTTTCATTTTCTCTGGATATTCAATTATTATAGTTATTTAATATCTTCCTCCCTTACTGGAGGAGGCAAGGGCGTTAATTCCTTAAATTTTGGTGAGTGCGGGTTATGACAATTAACACAAAGCAAATACTCTTTTTTCCCGTTCCATTCGCCTGTTCTCTTACCATGAACCCCAAATTTCCAGTCTCTGTACTTTTCACCATGACATTGACCGCAAAGTTTATATGATTCCTTAAAATCTAATAATTTTCCGCTTGCAAGCCTTAAATAATTTCTGTCTTTAAGATCATGGCAGTCAAGGCACCATCGATTTTCATTGTCATGATTAAACATTGCAGAAATGTCATCGTGCCATTGTACTAAATTTCTTTTTACAGGATTGGGCGCGAAATTTGCATGACAATCATTACATGGATATATACCATCGCTGAATGGAGGAGCTTCTACTGCATATTCTTCAGCTTTTTGAGCCTTAATATTTTCAGTTTTAAGATTATCTCCATTACTTACCTCATTATTGTCTATTACTTTATTTTTGCATCCCCAAAACAAAAAAATATAAAGTGTCATTAAAATAACAGGTATTTTAATATTCAGGTGAAATTTATCCTTCATATTTAATTAACTTTTCAAATAAATATATCAAGCGAATCAAAAAAAATCTTCTTTAAATAACCAATTTGAGGATTTTATGATTAGTTTTCATTTTTCGCCAATTATTCTGAAATGCCATTGTTATCAAAAATATTTTGGACCTGATATGTTGTGAAAAACAACAAAAAGAATAATAATAACGGTAAAAACAATTATAGCTTTATTTTTCCATTCCCCCAAATAATTTTGATAGTTATTTGTCAATGTTTTATGTTGCATTTACAAATTTAATCCAGGTTGTTTTACTCTTGAACTCTAATTATTATGTCCCCAGATCCGATTTTGAATAAAAGGTAGATTTTAAGGAAGTTATCATTAAGTTGTTATAACAGTTAAGAATGAGTTAATAACCCGGGCGAAAAGACCTGGATACATAATTCTATTTGCATTGCTTTCAACTTATGTCTCAGAATTCAGAAGTAGATAAAAACAACACCAAAATTGTTAAAATATTTAATATAGATTTTGTTTGCTGTTGTCTGAGATCATTATATCTTTGTTTTAATCAGCCTGATAAGGATCCATATCCTGGCTGATAAAAAGCTGATGGGGAATTCAGAATATTTTATTAAATTTTGCACAGTAATTGTATATATCACATTAATTTAAACTATATTATTATGAAAACTTTTAAACTTTTATTTGTCAGTGCTACTGTTTTGATGCTAAGTGCGACATTGTTAGCACAGCCTAAACCATGGGTAGTACCGGCTAACTTCAAATCTATGAAAAATCCTGTTGCCATGGGTGACGCCAGTACTAAAGCAGGTTTGGCGCTCTATACCAAAAACTGCGCATCCTGTCATGGTAAAACTGGTCTGGGTGATGGTGTAAAAGCCAGGACTCTTAAAACATTCCCGGGTGATTTTTCAAAAGCTGATTTCCAGGGTCAGAGTGATGGGGAACATTTTTACAAAACAAAAACCGGCAGAGATGAAATGCCTAAGTATGAAGGCAAATTAACGGATGATGATATCTGGAATGTTGTCAACTATACGAGGTCTTTAAAGAAGTAAACTTAGGTTAACGTTCCTTCAAAATAATAAAAGGTTGAACTAAATTGTTCAGCCTTTTTTTATGCCAGATCCCAAAAAGAACCCCCCAAAGCAATGGCTTCGGGGGGTCCGAATAAGATTAATCTTTATTTACCATCAGATAGCTTATGGGAGTACAGCTAATGTGTTAGCAAGCAAAGTTGTTGTATATGCCTTATTATGAATACCTAAGCTAAATTCTCTCAGGCATAGCTGGAAGTTGATAATTGCTCCCATCTGTGCGTTTGTCAGAGTAAGTTTTGGTAGTGTATTGTTGGTTGTAACTTGTGCGGGAGAGAAGCCTGTTGTGGTTGGACTCTGAAACATAGTTGTATTATAAGTATTTCCAGTTGGATTATTGATTGGATCATATATATTCAGATATCCGTCATAGTTATTTGTTGTGAGTCCGGCCCAGAGGTTTGAGGTTGCATCACCGTTTCTATTCAGAATATCAACTCCACCAATTTGTAATTTTGCTGCTAACTGGTCAAGTTGTGTTTTAACCCCGTCTCTGGTCTGTTTCCAGTATGTTGTTGTTGTTGATGAAGAAATCGGGTTTGCTGCATGACAACCAGCAACATTGCATCCGTTAAAGTTTCCCTGCGCACTAAATGTGTGGCCACCAGCTTTTCCCGTCATAGGTGCCATGTGGCAATCCTGGCATGAAGCAACGGTTGTATGCTGTGAATTGGAGTAACCGGTTCCGAATTCTACGCCACCTATTCCTGCAACTATTGCTCCGACAGTGCCATAATGGGTATGTGTTCTATAGCCTGGTTTAAGAACATTTAAACTGTTGGATTGAGCTGCATCGTAGAATACAGCAGTTGGATTACTTACCAATCCGGCATAATTCAACACGTTCTTATCGGTATTTGAATTTGTAAATGGACGAGGCTGATGGCATTTAACGCATAAATTACTTTTACTTTCATCCTGGGTCAGGTCAATTGTTTTTGCACCACCAAAAAAGGTCATCGGTACAGGCGCAGTTGTCGTGAGGGGCATGAAATCAGTAAATGTATATGTAGTATGTAATTTACTATGGCACATGTTGCACTGCATCGGGCCGTACGATTTATCAGGAGCTGCAGCGTATGGATTGGAATAAGTAGTTGCTGGTGGCACTATTGAGAAAACTGTCGAAACATTATTTGCAACAACATATTTAAATGCTTCTGATTCATGACAAGGTGAACAACCCGTATTTCCGGCTTCCTCGGAGTTTGCCTCGCCATAGGAATGTTTTGCATATGCAAACTGGGTTTTAACAGAATCAACTCCTGCAGAATTGTGGCATTGAATGCAGGTTGCATTTGCATCTTTCCCGTCAACCCCGGCAGTCCCGGCAGGGCCCATGGGACCTTCACATGCAGTAAGAATTAATGCGGTCGCAAATAAAACTGAGAATAGTCTGATTAGGGTTTTCATATCTGGTTAATTTGTTAAAATTTCATCTTGCAATTTACTAAAATGCTATGTTATCTTATTAACAGATGATATGTTATTTATGATATATATAATTGATAGATATACCGTTTATCGGTGATAAATATCAACTAATAGGGTGATATTTGTTAGTTTTGTAGATTCTAATGTTTTTAAAGATCTATTTTTAAACCCCTTAAAAACGGAAATATGCCAGTTGTAAATTTAATCAGTAGTTGTGAAACCTGCACCCGCCGATGGAAAAACTTTCAATACCTTACACAAGAGGAACTTAACCTTGTAAATGATAACAGGTATGAAGCTACATTTAAGCCTGGTGAGATAATTATTAAACAGGGATCTCCTACATCTAATGCATTATTTATGGCATCAGGCATGGCAAAAACATATATAGAGGGACAGAATGGTAAAAACTTCATACTAAGTATTGCTCTGCCCGGCCGGCTGATATTAGGTCCTGGCGCATATGTAGACTCCCGTCATACCTATACAGTTGCTGCAATCACAACTGTTCAGGCCTGTTTCATAAATTTTGAGATATTTAAGCAGATAGTAAGGGTAAACGGGGTATTCGCTGAGAGTCTTCTTGAAGATATAAGTGCAAAATCTTTAGGGTCTCTTACGCGAATGGTCAACCTGTCGCAAAAGAAAATGCATGGCAGACTTGCCGAAACCTTGTTGTATTTTTCAGATGTTGTATTCAAGAGTGATGAATATGAAATGATTCTCTCACGCCAGGAACTTGGTGAAATGACTAATATGGCCAAGGAATGCGTTGTCAGGATTCTTAAAGAACTTGAGGATTCCGGAGTCATTTATTCTGATTCGTCAAAAATCAAAATACTTGACAGGGAAAAGCTGATTCAGATATCGTTAAAGGGGTAGATAGTAATCAGTAAGTAGTAAGAAGTAAATACTGGTTCCGGTCTTCGGTCTTCCGGCTTCGATTATATAATTTTAGATTTTAACATATTAATAATATGAAGTATTTAAAGTTTCTTTTTTCCCCTCTTCTGATGGGAGTGCTTTTTGTAATGTTTGCTGTTGCCATGGCAGTTGCCACTTTTCTGGAAAATGACTTCGGCTCCGCCGCCGCTTACAGCATGGTTTATAATACAAAGTGGTTCGAACTTATATTATTTCTTCTGGCTCTGAATCTTGTCGGTCAGGTGGTTGTTTTAAAGCTTTTCAGGAGAGAAAAACTTACGGTCGCCCTCTTTCATCTTTCTTTCATTCTTATGATTATTGGTGCAGGAATAACCAGGTATTTTGGATGGGAAGGCTCGATGCATATACGAGAAGGAGAAGAACAGCAACAATGTCTTTCGAATGAGAAATACATCGGGTATTCTGTAAAAGATAATAATGGAACTATTATCACAAGCCATACCCAGAAATATTCAATGACCTCAGTTTCAGCAGATAATTTTAAAAAAACAATAAAAATTAATGGCAGGGAATATGAACTCTTGCTGGCAAAAATCATCCCAAATGCTTCTGAGATTATTGCAGACAGCCCTGAAGGAGAACCAATTGTTTCAATACTTGTTACAAAAAGCAGGACCTCAAGAGAAACTCTTATTCTCAAACGGGGAGATATAAAAACTTCAAACGGAATCTCTTTTGGTTTTGCGTCACTTAAACCGGCTGAGGTAAATATATCACTCGACTCAGGGAAGTTTTTCATAATATCCGGACTCAAACTGGGTGAAATAAGTATGATGACACAGGCAGTGACCTCAACAGAACCAGGCAAGCCAATTGAATTAAAAACGATGCAGATTTTAACATTAGACGACATTAAAATAGTACCACAGAAGTTGTCAGTTAAAGGAGTCATTAAAGCAATTGCTGTTAAAACTGAAGAAAAGACTACAGGCCTTAATGCTTTTATATTTCATCTCATAAGCGGTAAAAAATCGGCAACAGTATATCTCTGGGAGAGGGAGGGAGAAAAAGTTGCTTCTGATTCCTGTAAGCTGGATGGGAACATAGTGGAGCTAAGCTATGGCTCAAAATCAACGACACTTCCTTTCGCAATTAAACTTAACGATTTTATTCTTGAGAGATATCCGGGTTCTTCCAGCCCTTCAGGTTATAAGAGCGATGTTGTTCTGCTAGATAAGAGAGAAAATGTTGAAAAACCTTTCAAGATTTTTATGAATAATATCCTCAAATATAAGGGTTATCGTTTTTATCAGTCCTCTTTTGACAGCGATGAAAAGGGTACAATCCTCTCTGTTAATCACGATATGGCAGGTATGCTGGTTACGTACACAGGTTACGCGTTATTATTCTTTTTCATTATTCTTTCATTGCTCAATAAAAACTCAGTATTTCGTAATATTAGTGCCGGATACTGGAATTCAGCAATCAGAAAAAGTGCTCCGGTTATCCTTATGATTCTGTTCCTGTCGGGTGCAACAAATGCCAGTGCACAGAAACTCGTTCCTGGAAAAACTGTTGCCTTGGAGTTCGGCAAAGTACTTATTCAGGATCAGAAGGGTAGGACCAAACCATTATTTACACTAAGCAATGATATTCTGCGGAAAGTAACAAGAGAAAATGAATTTGAAGGTCTCACCTCTATGCAGGTCTTCCTGGGACTGTATTTCGATTTTAATAACTGGAAGGAAGTTCCTCTGATTAGGATTTCAAATAATGATCTTCGGAAGAAACTTGGTATCAAAGGGAATTTTGCATCCTTTACCGACCTGGTAAATCTGGAAGGGAACGGTACTTACAAAATATCTGAAGAAGTGAATGCAGCCTATTCGAAAGCTCCGGCAGAAAGGAGCAAAATGGATAAGGAGATGATGAAAATCGATGAACGGGTAAATATCGTGTACATGATATATAAAGGGGATTTCATGAAACTTTTTCCATTGAAGAATGGAACTCGTGATTGGGGACTGCCACAGGAGGCACTTCAAAAAGCAGTTAGCAAAGAAGATTCGCTTTTCCTTAAAAGTGTTATACCTGTCTTGTCAGATGCATTGCAGACAAATAACATAGCCAGTGTCCGTCAGGTTTCTGAATCAATAACAGGGTATCAGAGAAGATTTTCTCAATATACTCTTCCTTCAGAATCAAAAACCAGTGCAGAACTATTGTATTATAAACTTGGCATATTTGAACGACTCTTCCCCTTTTATGCTACTATTGGACTGATAATGCTTATAGGGCTTATTACCATGGTTATCAGGGGCAGGAAAGAAACTTCCTTATTTGTAAAGGTTCTCGGATGGTTGTTATTTGCCGGGTTCCTGTTCCATACCCTGGGACTTGGCCTCAGATGGTACATTGCAGGTCATGCTCCAATGAGCAATGGATATGAATCAATGATTTTTATCTCGTGGGCTACACTTCTGGCAGGATTTATATTCAGCCGCAAATCGGCATTTGCTCTTTCTGCAACTGCGGTACTCGCTTCAATGACACTTATGGTAGCTCACCTGAGCTTCATGGACCCTGAGATCACCAACCTTGTACCGGTTCTTAAATCATACTGGCTTACCTTACATGTTTCTGTTATTACAGGCAGTTATGGGTTCCTGGGACTTGGTGCCATACTGGGTCTTATCAATTTAATACTTCTTTCTTTATCGAACGATTCAAATCGGGAGAGGATCTCGAATACTATTGATGAACTCACTGTGATCAATTTTAAGACCCTTACTCTAGGGTTATATTTTCTTACAATCGGGACTTTCCTTGGAGCAGTATGGGCAAACGAATCATGGGGGAGATACTGGGGCTGGGATCCTAAGGAGACCTGGTCATTAATAACTATAATCATTTACAGCATAGTAATTCACAGTCGCAGGATACCAGGAATGAAAGATGTCTTCACATTTAATCTGATTTCCCTTTTTGCCTTCTCATCGGTGCTTATGACATATTTCGGTGTGAATTATTATTTATCGGGAATGCATTCGTATGCTTCAGGAGATTCTGCTCCCGTGCCATCGTTTGTTTATATTGTTGTTATTGTTCTGGCAGCAATATCCTTTCTGGCATATTCAAAATACAAAAAATCTGCAAAATAAAAGTAGGGACGTTGCTTGCAACGTCCCTACTACAAATTTTTTCGGGTGGAAGATGGGAGTAGAACCTAGCGATCTGAACCCCGCTATCTGTCTGAAAAACAATCTTAATTAAAAACATAAATAAAAATGGAGCATAAATAAATGAAAAATTACAAAGATGATGCAAGGAAAACATTTGATAAAATGGCTACCAAATATGAAAATCACTATTATGGAAGTCAATCAAGAATCTTGTATAAAAAAGTTAAATTAAAAATTGAAAAGTTTAAGAATGAATTTATTCTGGATTTAGGATGTGGCAAAGGTTTATTCCTTGAAATTCTTAAAGAATATAAATCCCACTTGTATGGTGCTGATATTTCACCAGAGATGATTAAAAATGCTCAGGAAAGAATAGGTAATTATGTAGAACTTAAAGTGGCAGACTCTGAAAATTTGCCATGGGTAGATAATTTTTTTGACATTATTGTTTGTATCCTTTCATTTCATCATTATCCCAGTCCAGAAAAATCAATAGAAGAAATGAAAAGAGTTTTAAAAAATAATGGTCATATTACTATTGCGGAACTTTGTCTTCCTGCACTTTTAAGATATCTTACTAATTTATATATGAAGTCTAAATTTAATAGAACAGGTAATGTTAAAGTTTATTCAAAAAATGAATGGCTGAATATGCTTGAAAACGTTGGATTTATTAATATTAATATTGATAGAACGAATAGCATTTATCTTATTATTAGTGCAGAGATTAATAAGTAATTAAAAGCCAGAATGCCATGTACTGAGGCTATATAGTAAACAAGATGGGGTTTATATTCTCAGTATGAAAGATTTAGCATGATTTTTGTTATATTAATCCTAAACCGAACCTCTACTGATATGAAATCTAATTTTTTAAAATACTCATCATTGCTTTTATTAGCCATTCTGATGAGTTGCCATAAGGAGAACAAAACAGTTTCCGATTTAATTATTGGTAAATGGGATTGGGTTAAAACAATAAATCCATATGGAGGACAGGAATCGAATCCTCAGACATCGGGATTTTCAAAATCTCTTGATTTTATGAAAGATGGTAACATGAGTGAATATAGAAATGATTCGCTAATTGCCACATCAAGCTATAAGATACAATCAGACCCTTCTACTCCCAATTACTATGTATTAACTAATAGTACCGTAATTGGTTCGCACTTTTATATGGTAGCTGACAGTCTGATTTTTAACGATGCTTATGTTGATGGAGACGTTTCATCATATATAAGAAAATAATAGATACATATTAACGCTAAAACCAAAAGAAAATGAAAAGGGTATTCTTTTTAATTGTTTTGGTAATTTCATTGACATTTTGTACTAAAACTTCAAATACAAATAGTTTTGAAGGGAAAGAAGGTAAAATAAGAATTTATGTTTGTACCAGAGGATGCTATCAGTATTTAATATCAATACCTTCAACTTCAGGTGATTCATTATTTTATCCAATAAACTTATCAAATGATTATAAACAGCCTGATATGGAAGGAGTGAAAATTACGTTAACATATGATATTCTGAGCGATATGACTCAAATATATTACCCTTCCCCTACAGATATTCCTGTACCACTATTTCAGGTTAAAAACATAAGTATTACTAAGATTAAAAATGGGAAATAGGGACTCATTAAGAAAGATTTGGTGTAGCTTCATCCAAACATAGAGCCATGTTGTAAGAAATTGCACAATGCAGACATAATAAAGTTATTATGAAATAAAAGAATTTACATTGATTAAATAAGTAGATGTGACATACAATCTTAACCAACCATGAAAACAAAATCATTAGAAAAATGCTTATTTTTTTTAGCAGTAGCATTATCAACGGGAGTTCTTTTTATATCGTGCCAGAAAGACAAATCATTCCAATTCCCAGACCCAAGTGCCCTTCCAAAAGGACTAACAGGTTCATGGGTTGAAACTACTACAGGTGTTGATACTATTAGTTTCAATTCTAGCAATGATACAGGCTATTTCAATTTATACAGAGGCTATGCCATGACAAATGGGTATTGGTTACCCAAGATTGGAAGCACTTCGTATTCATACACACTATCAGGAGATAGTATTACTGTGGTTGATGGATTATCTAATTCAATGGAGGGCGGGACTTATTATTTCAAGTTCGATGAACCAAATTTAACGATCAATATTGGTAAGTTTTCAAAATACATCAGTACTAAGAAATCTGTCCTGACTTTTAGAAAAATCAAATAGTATTTTGCATCATGAAAAAGATAATTTTTCTTCTTGTAATAATTATATCAATTTACGGATGTAAAAAAGATGATTCTTTTATCTCTTCATCAAGTCTAATTGGTGAATGGTCTTGGATAAGCACTTGTGGTGGGATTGCAGGGATATGTTATACTCCCAAATCTACAAATCAAAGAATCAATCTTGTTTTTACAGTGGATTCAATGTATAAATCTTTCACAAATGATACCTTAAAAGATTCGGGCAAGTTTCACGTTTATAAAGTAATTTCCACCGATACGAAAGATACTTCAAATGTTCTTCAGTATGGCTCAGCGAGTGAGATGTTCTTAATAATCCGTGACACATTATATTTTCCTCATGGTGCTTTATGTTTTGATTGTTTCTCAAGTAATTATAAAAGAATTAAATGAATGCAAAATATGACTTCGACTATTAATGAAATCAAATTATAGTATCCGTCATGAAAAAAATAATATTTCTTCTCCTAATTATTGTATCCAGTTGCGGATGTAAAAAGGATAATTCTTTTAACAATTCATCAGGTTTAATTGGTAAGTGGTCATGGGTAAATACTTGTCTTGGGTATGGTACTGACTGTTGGACACCAACCTCAACACATACCTCAAGTAACGTGGTATTTACTTCGGATTCAATTTATAATTTTTATCAGAATGATACTCTAAGGTTATCCAGCATCTTTCACACTTACAAATCTATTTCTGCGGATGGTAAGTATACTACTTATACTATTAAATATGATTCAGGAGGTTGGGGCATATTCTCAATAACGCATGACACACTATCGTTAATTGATGAAGGTGAT
>Ga0208478_1000167_pt1 | contig 26222 bp, 25 predicted proteins | sample NGESurdeep072012_5_FD_184462 | JGI IMG/M metagenome (GOLD analysis project Ga0208478, IMG submission 184462) | Arctic peat soil microbial communities from Barrow, Alaska - NGEE Surface sample 415-2 deep-072012 (SPAdes) | ecosystem: Environmental > Terrestrial > Soil > Wetlands > Peat ...
GGGAGTCATGATGCCTAACTGGTTCCCTTCATCGTCGATCACGCGAACTTCGCGGACGCGAATGCGATCGTTGGTGCGGATAAAACGTTTGTCGATACGATCCTCCGTTGAAACTTACTGTAAGCGGAAGTATAGCACGGTACGCATGACGTCTTGTGGCCACAAAGCACGCGAACTGCGCTTGCGGCGCTGGTTTGCGCGCTTGCTCGACGAGAAGAAAAGGGCCGCCAAATCAGGCGGCCCAGCAAAATTAGTAAACGCGAAGCGATCTACCGCGACGTGCGACGGCGAGCGAAGCCGGCGAGTCCGACCAGGCCCGATCCCAACAGGGCAAGCGTACCCGGTTCGGGAACGCCAAGGTACATCGTACCTACCGCGAAATCCGAACTCGCCGGATCGGTGAAGACAACCTTGGTGATATTCGGTCCAGTCGTGTCAAGGGCGCCGATGAATAATGCGGTGCCGGGCGTAGAAGTGCTAACGCCACTTTCCATAACGGTTCCCAGCAATGTGCTGCCGTTGTAGGCTTTCAGTTCAACCATGAAAGCACCAATGGAGTTGGGCTGGAAGTAGGCGCCCACGAAGTTGTAGGCGTTGCCAAAGGAAACGGTCAGCGGGCCATGGTTCCGGGTCCAGATGGCATATTCACCGGTGTTGAAGTCGCCGGACCAGTTGCTTCCCTGCTGAACAAGTTCCCCCTTGTTGGTGCGAGCACCCCCAACGGTCGCAGTAGCTGTGTCGCTGCCGGAAGAGAATCCCAGGAAGCCATGGGCCTGGAAGCCTATCGGAAGTCCTGTACTGCTCCAGTCCACAATGTTTCCTCCGATCGGGGCAGTCACAAGCTTGATCACACTGGCCTGTGCAACGGAGAACGCAGCCAACATAAAGGCCGCGAACAGCATCACAATCATTTTCGAAAGTTTCATGGTCTCCTCTGTCTAATCCGGTTCGAGCTGCCTGTGTCCGCCGGAGCCGATTTGCTCCGTCCGCACAGCCTTCCAGCATCGCCCAACTTGATTGCGAGTAACTTATTGAAAGCTATTCGCCAAACTTGCCTTGCGAAAATCACTCAGCTTGATTGTCGAAGCAAAGCCACATTTCGAATCGAGCGCGAAAGTTTTGCACTTGGATGGTGTCGCCGAAGCGTCAACATCGTCGAGTAACATCAGAGCTTAGGTACAAACTGTTAACTCAAAGATCATCAAAGGAATGACCCCCTTGGTAGGAGTTTCGCTAGAGTAACCTGTCAAGCCAAAATGTGCAAGTGAATTTTTTAAGAATTACTTTGGCCGTAATCCCTTGCTTGACAATAGGAAAACTACCAATTGGTGCCTTCCAAGATGTCTGGCAGATGACTTACGTAACTTACGATTTGGTTACTAATTTGTGAGAACTGGGCGAATCAACCCAGCAAATCAGGTTACCCTGAATGATGTTACCTGCTAAGCCATCATAGCAGAGATCCTCGACCCGCACCGAGACGAGTTGATTGCCGGAATGACACCCGGTCAGCCGCAGTTTGAGGAAGTTGTCGGAAAGCGCCTCGGTGGCATGGCCGTCGAAGTGGGTAAGCGTGATGGCCTCAAGGTCTCGCCCTATAAAAGACCGCATGAAGTCGTGCTTTTTGACGGCGGCGAGCCCGCGCAACACACGGTTGCGCTCTCTGGCGATGTGCACTGGAACCTGGTCCGGCATCTCCGACGACGGTGTACCCGGTCGCGACGAATAGGTGAAGACATGCAGATAGGTGAACGGTAGACGTTCGATGAGCGCACGGGTTTGTTCGAAGTCGTCGTCGGTCTCGCCGGGAAATCCGACCATGACGTCGGCGCCGATAGCGGCATCGGGCATGGCGTGGCGAATGCCCTCGATGCGGTCGGCATAGTGCCAGGGGCGGTATTTGCGATGCATACGACGGAGAACTTTGTCGCTTCCCGACTGCAGCGGGACGTGGGCGTGCTTCGCGATCCGCGGCGAGGATGCGACCAACTCGATTAACTCGTTGCTCCAGTCCATGGGCTCAACCGAGCTGATGCGCAGCTTTTCGATGGCGGTGTTCTCCAGGATAGCGCGCAACATGCCTGCGAAATTCATCCGCGGAGTGAGTTCGCGTCCCCAGCGTCCAAGATTGATACCCGAGAGCACGATCTCGCGGTAGCCACACCCAACCAACTCGTTGGTCTCGCGGACCACATTGTCGATCTGCAGGGAGCGGCTGCGTCCGCGAACGAACGGGATAATGCAGAACGAGCAGCGATTGTTGCAGCCGTCCTGCACCTTGAGGTTGGGACGCGTTTTTTCGGCGGAGTCTTCGCCATCGAAGACGGGCGCGGCGAGCAATTCGGTGTGGGCAAAGATGTCTCCGATGATGACGTTGGAGACACTGGCGCCGCCGATTTGTGCCAGCGGCACGAATCCCCCTCCGGTCGTCATCGGAAGCGCGTAGTTGGCGACTTCGTGTTTGTGCGAATTCCCCACCACCAGGCTGACACCCGGCAACGCGGAAATTTCTTCAGGGGAGCGCTGGGCATAGCAGCCCGTGACCAGAATTCGAGTGGCAGGATTCTCGCGATGAATTCGGCGGATGGTGGAGCGAACGTCCTGGTCGGCCGAAGCGGTGACGGTACAGGTGTTCAGGACGACGACTTCGGCCTCGTTGGCCGAGCCAGCGCGCGCCAACCCGCGATCGAGCAATTGACGCTCAATGGCTGCGCCATCCGCCTGGGTCGCGCGGCATCCGAAGTTCTCCACGAAGTAAGTCGCCACACCGTCATTATACGGACTACCAAAGTGCGGGCTAGTGGGATGCGCAAAGTCTAACCGCAAGCTGAATTCGGCCGCTTCAGTGTGTCCCGGCGCAACTTCGGGCGATTGCTCACATCTCGACGATGTCGTGAGTTGCGCGGAAGATTTGGCCCCCTGCGGTCAGGCCGTGGCGGCAGTGCGCTTCTGCTGGAAGCACTCCCGGCAAAACACCGGCCTGCCTTGCGTTGGCTTGAAGGGGACGGTCGTTTCCTTGCCGCACCCGGAACAATTGGTGCGAGTCTCGACCTTGGAGTAATTACCGGCAGAAGTCGGGCCCACGTTGGCGGCCCGCTTCGCTTTGCAGGGCTTGCAACGTTTCGGCTCGTTCTTGAACTGTTTATCGTGGAAGAAGAGTTGTTCCCCGGCAGTGAAGACGAATTCGCTGCCACAATCGATGCACTTCAGAACCTTGTCCTGGAATTCCATGGAGAGTTGCTCCCTTCAGTCCGAGATCCCAAGCAAGGGAAGAGGGTGTTGCAATGCACCGGAAGGAACCGGACTGAGGGTCCATGCCGATGACTGCAGTTCCATTTGCTCAGTCACTACCCCTGGGTTCGGCCCACCATGCAAACAGCATGGCCACAGCATTTGTAGTACTGCAGGAATTCCAGTTATGAAGGTCCCCACAACAGCTCAAAAGTAAAAGCGCAGGGCCGCGTTTGTGACAGCGGCCCTGCGGTTGAATTAGTCCTGCTCTTTACGAGCCTTTTTGCGGCTGCGCTTGCGCGCCAGCGCTTCCTTTACCCGCTTCTTTTCACCCGGCTTGAGGTAGAAGGAATGACGCTTCACTTCCTTAATAATGTCCTCTTGCTGCACTTTGCGCTTGAAGCGGCGCAGGGCGTTCTCTAGAGATTCGCCCTCTTGAATACGAATTTCAGCCAACGGGAAAACACCCCCAAACTCGTCCAAACGGACATAACAGTTATCCCAATGTTCCCAGGGGAAGTCAAGTTAAGACTCCCGCCGCGAAGCCCCATTTAAGCGCTGCAACGTGCGCACGAATGTGTCCCTTGCCACGCCTATCACGTTCAAAAGCTTGCCTTTATCGGAAATTGTACCTGCCGGGGAGCATAGGAATTGGTAGGAATGAGGAACTTCGAATTCTTCACGAATTCCCCCGGATACAGCGTCTTGCCCGCCTTCGTGGAATAGGCAATGAACTGGCCGGCAGAATTGAGAAACCCGTCGTCGGAAATGTCGACCCGCTGGTTGACCCGATTGCTGACGTTGAACGACTCCGCCAGCAGCGTCAGGCGGACCCGCTCGCCCAACTGGAAGCCCTTGCTGAGGCGCACATCGACGGTGAAGTAACCGGGCCCGATAGGGGCAGTCCACCGCGTGCGCTTGGTTTGCCACGTGGCGAATGACGCGACGGAATAATAGTCGCCAGTGAATACCGACTGCTCGTCGTAAACCGGATACTCGGTGACTTTCGGCTTGGGGAGATTGGCATCGAGAGAGCGGATGAGACGCTCGCCGTGGACATAGAGATAGCTGGCGGAGGCGGTCGGGTTGGCGCCGATTCCGAACTCCAGCGTGAGGCTTGCCTGTTCCGTGTACGGCGTTTGGAAATTGGGCGAGAAGGCGGAGACCTGCGTGGTCAGGTGGCTGGCGACGGACGCAGGCGTCGCGCAGGTCGTCGCCCCCGAGGGACAGTTCGCCAGCGCGTTGGGATAATTGGGAAAGATGGCTGCATCCGCCGGCTTCATGATGTCAAGAAAGAGTTGGGTCTGCGTCATTCCGGTGCCGTTTTCAACCTTCGACGCGTACATGGCGGGAATCAGGCTGTAGAAGCGGCCGAAACCTCCGCGCAGAACGATGGGATGGCGCTCGCGGATGGCGTAGGTGAATCCCACGCGCGGCGAGAAATTGGTGGTGTCGGTTGGAATCTGTCCCGACGGTGCATACAGAGGATTACTGACAAGACCGGGGGCCTCGAAGGTTTGCAGGTCATAGCGCAGACCCGCATTGACGGTCAAGCTGCGCGTGACTCGTATGCCGTTTTGGGCAAAGAGCGCGTAGGAACGCGAGTTGGGATGGGATACGGCGGTGCCGAAATCCTGCATGTAGTAACGCGGAACGCCGTGGGCATCCGCTCGTAGTGGAGTCAGCGGGTCGCCATACTTCATCGGAGTGAAGAACCAGGGGTTGACCTTCACGTTGTCGAAGTAGAACTCCCCGCCAAACATCGCGGGATAGTAGTTGTAAATCCAGCCCTGCAGGAAGTCGCCGCCAAACTTCCAGTTCATGCGCCCGTTGTTGTAACTGACGGTGTCGGCGATGTGCAGCTTATGCTCGCTGGTTTCACGCGGCAGGATGTTGGAGCGGCCGACGCCATCGACCAGGTTGTAGATTTTGATCTTGGGATCGTCGGAGTCGGCGAACGATTGCTGCTCGTTGCGGGAAAACTGGGCCCGCAGATTGGTCGCGAGCCGATTCGTCCAAGTGCTGGTCCATGACGCAGCAAGGCTCTCGGTCTTCACGTCCTCGATGCCGTTACTCGTTTCGGCGTACGTCGTGATGGGGCTGGCTGGATCGAAGAACACGTTGTTGCTGCCGGAGTAGCGCGAGGGGCTGAGCCGGAAAAAGAGAAGGTGCCGCGAGGAGAGGTTCAGATCCAGCTTGGCGAATCCGGCATTGCCGCCCATCTGCGTCAAGTACTCGCCCGCCATGCCGTTCAGTTGTGCAGCGGCGGCGAAGACCAGGTCCTTGTCCTTGCGGTCGTAGTCGGCCGCTTGCGGAACTACACTGCTGGCTCCATTGCCGAATTGCATGATCGACGGCACCGTCAACTGGTGCTGATCGTATCCGAGATACAAAAACGCGCGATTCTTGCGCAGCGGCCCCCCCCGAGAGTCCCACCGAATTGCCGCTGCTGCTCATTAGGTTTGCTGCTGACGTAGGCCGACTGGGCATCGAAGTCGTGGTCGCGCACATAGAAAAAGGTGCTGCCGTGCCAGTGGTTGCCGCCCGAGTTGGTGACCACATTGAAGACCGCTCCCCCGCGCGTCCTAGCTCGGCGCTGTAGCCGTTGGAGGAGACGCGAAACTCCTTGATCACCTCGTTGCTGAACTGATAGGGCGCGCGATAGCGTCCGCGGGCCTGGGCGAAGAAGCTGTTGTTATTGTCGGTGCCATCGACCAGAAAGCTGTTCTGGTAACCGCGTGTCCCGCCATAGGAGAGGTCGCCGTTGGAGCCAGAGGTCAGCCCGCGCGGGTCCTGGGTTACGCCCGGCCACAGCAGTGCCAGATCGGTGAAACGGCGTCCATTGAGCGGCAGATCCGCGATGGCTTGCTCGTCGATGACCTGCGAGCCCTCGCCGCTGTCGGGATCGATAAGCGCGGGAGGCGCAACCACAGTGATGTGTTCCGCGCGCCCCGCCGGGCGCAGACGGAGTTGCAACTGCATCGAGCCGCCAACGTGCAATTCCAGACCGGACTGGCTGGCAGCCGCCATTCCTGGCGCCGACGCTGTGACGGTATAGCGTCCGGGAGCCAGCATGGCAAAACTGAAGCGGCCTTCGCCATCAGTCGCGGCCGAGTTATGAAAGCCATTGTCCGGGTTTTGAGCACCGTGACCTCAGCATGAGCGATGCGCGCCCCGGTCAGGTCTTCGACGATGCCCTGCAGCGATGTGTTGCCATCCTGCCCGCGCGCCGGAAGCATGAGCACCAGTGCCAGCGCGGTCAGCGACACTACCTGACAAATAATCGAGCGCCTGTAATTCCGGACTCGCGTGCGATCCATGGGGGAGGACCCTTCTTCCACCACCATCTTTCGCTGTAGGGCTATGAGCGTCTGTGACGACGGACACTAGGACGCTGTGTCAAGGGGTTACGAAGGTTCATGGGGAGTAAACTTTGCCATGTACTTTCGTAACGGGACGGTTCCAAATCGGGAAACGCAACCTCTTCGGGGCTTATCCTTCGTAGGCTCGCCGCAAGTCGGCGATGATCAGCTTGTCCATCTTGAGCAGCGTCTGCATCACGCGGTTCGACTTTTCCGCGCCCCCACCGCTCATCAACTCGCTCAGTGAGGTGGGGACGATCTGCCACGACAGGCCGAACTTGTCTTCCAGCCAGCCGCAGCGGCTCGGTCTTCCGCCGTCAGCGGTAAGCTTGTCCCAATAGAAATCGATTTCCTCCTGCGTCTCGCAATTTACGACTAACGAAAAGGCGGGCGTGAGCTTGTAATGCGGGCCGCCGTTGAGCGCCATGAACTCCTGTCCTTCGAGAGTAAAGGTCCCAACCATGACGCTTCCTTTCGGCCCCGGCCCAGCCTCGCTGTACCGCGACACCTTTCCAATCTTCGAGTTCTTGAAGAGCGCGGTATAGAAGTTCATCGCCTCTTCGGCATTGTTGTCGAACCAGAGAAATGGGGTGATCTTCTGCATCGCACGCTGCTCCTTTGTGAGTTTTGCCAGATGGTTGTTGGCGCGAACGACCCTACTTGGGAACGAGAAAAAGGGTACCGCTGGGTTGGTCGTACAGGACCGTGCGGGTGCCCCGTTCTACCGGCCGGCTTTTGGCCAGCACGGCGGGGTCTTGCTACTGGGCGCTGACTTCGGCAACGCTCGTCTGACTCTCGCTCGGCAAGTTCGCCCCCACCCACGCGTCCAAGCCCCCAACGACATCTACCACATTGTGGTACCCCGCGCGTCGCAGCAGGCTGCAGGCAATCAAGCTGCGATAGCCGCCTTTGCAGTGCACTGCGAGCGTCGCGTCATTGGAGACGTCGGGCAAGGCAGCCTTGAAGCGATCCAGGGGATGCCAATCCGCACCTTCAATGTGTGCTGCCTGGAACTCAGCCTCGCGGCGCACGTCCAGAACTTCGATCCCGCCGCTGGCCAACCGCGATGCCAACTCCTGCACCGTGATCTGCGTCACCTGCTCCACGGGGAATCCAGCCACCCGCCAGCCTGCGACGCCGTCCTGCAGGTAGCCAGCGACATTTTCGATTCCCACCCGCGCCAGCCGCAGCCGCGCCTCGTCCACTTGCTCAGGAGTATCGGCAATAAGCACCAACCGTGAGCCCAGTCCTAGCACCGCTCCAGCCCACGAAGCGAACTGGCCGGAGAGGGGAATGCTCACCGACCCCGGCACATGCGCAGCGATGAAATCGTCACCGGGGCGGACATCGAGCGCGGTCGCATCGCTCTCCATCATCTTCCCTAGTTCTTGCGCGGCGATCGGCTTCAGTTCCGGCAGGTCGCCCAGCGCGGGCGCTCCCGATCGATTGATGGCGGCGTCTTCCAGAAAATAGTCGGGCCGCGCCGGAAGGTTGGTGGTCATCTGGCGGATGAACTCGTCGCGGTCCTTGATCTGCAGCGCGTAATTGGTGAGCCGCTCGGTGCCGATGGTGGAGAAACGCTCGGCGCGCATATTGCGTCCGCACAGTGAACCCGCTCCGTGCGCGGGATAGACCAGCACACCATCGGGCAGCGTGAGCAGCTTGTTGCGCAGCGAGTCATACAGCAAGCCCGCTAGTTCTTGCGGCGTGTGGGTTGGCGACAGGTCCGGACGCCCCACATCGCCGATGAACAGCGTGTCGCCGGTGAGCACGGCCCATGGCTTCTGCGCATTCTCGTCGTCCGTCACCAGCAGGCTGATGCTTTCCGGCGTGTGGCCCGGAGTAGCCAGCACTTCGAACTCCAACTTCCCGACACGCAGGGTGAAGCCGTCGTCCACGTTAACGTGTGGAAACGTGGCGCCGCCAGCGCGGGAAAGATAGATGGTCGCTCCAGTGCGCGCAGCCAACTCCTGGTGTCCAGAGACGAAGTCCGCGTGCAAATGGGTTTCGAAGATGTGACGGATGCGTAGTCCCTGCTCTTGCGCAGCTTCCAAATAGATTTCGACGTCACGCTGGGGATCGACCACCACCGCTTCGCCCTCCGATCCCAGCATGTAGGACGCGTGCGCCAGACAGCCGAGATAGAACTGCTCAAAGTACATAAAGGATGGCCTCAAACTTTCTAGCCCCACGAAGGTGTGCCCCACAGAAAATACTCGCAAGCGGGGAAACATGTCCACAGGAAAGTCCCTACATTCAGACAGTGAGCCTTGATTTGGGGTTGCGAACATCGAAACTCGTGGTATTTTTATGCCTCGCCTGAGGAATTTCGTAACAAGACTATTCTGGTAAGTTGCCCTTTCCATCAGATTTGCAACCCGGATGTTGAATGGCCTGCAATATTTTCCCGGAGCCCGATACCAGTGATTAGAATACGGCACCGAAACAAGAGGATGTTGCAATTCGTGACCCTGCTGGTTACGGCGTCGGCCTGTAGCTTGTCAGCAACTCTTCGAACTGTTCACTTCGACAGCGCCGACCGTAGGACGAAGCTCGTCGGATATATTTTCGAGCCACAAAGCCCTGGTCCACACCCAGCGGTTGTCCTTCTGCACGGTCGTGCGGGCCCATATTCGTCACTCGCGAATGGCGTTTATTCAGCGGAGACCCTTTCAAAACGCCACAAGGAATGGGGCGAGTTTTGGGCTGCCCGAAACTACGTGGCGTTGCTGGTCGACAGCTTTGGGCCACGTGGTTATCCAGCCGGCTTTACTAAGGGCAGCTATGACGAGCGGCCATCCGAAGTGAGCGAGCAGGCCGTCCGTCCGCTCGACGCGTACGGTGCCTTGCAGTACCTGCGGAAACAACCGGGTATCCTCAAGGACCGCATTGGAGTGCAAGGCTGGTCAAATGGCGGCATGACTGTGCTGGTAACGATGAGCGATCAGTCGCCCGGCCTTCCACTTCCGCCTGGTGAGCCCGGATTTCGTGCCGCCATTGCGGAATATCCAGGATGTGGCATGGATGCCATCAAGGGCGCCTATCGCGCCTACGCTCCCATGCTGCTGATGATCGCCGGGGACGATGAAGGAGTTTCGCCCAAACGCTGCGAAGAGTTTGCGAAGCGGGCGCGCGCCGATGGAAATGATCTCAAGGTGATCGTCTACCCGGGCGCGGCGCATAATTTCGACGATCCCTCGAAAAGCAAGCAATCGATTCCTGCCAACCATGAGGCCACAGAAGATGCCATGCGGCAGGCGGATGCATTCTTTCAAGCTCATCTGCTGAAGTGACGAAGTTCTCGAATGGGTGCCCCATCCTCGTCGTCCATCATTTGGACGACAGGGCGGGAGCAAAGCCGCTGGCCTCAAGAACTCTTGCGCGATCCAGCAATGAGAAGAACCACGCCCGCAAGACAAAGTACGCCGCCAATAACCGGGGAGAGCTTTTCGCTGCTATGCGTGGTTATGCCAATCGTGGCACCCCCGATTTTCGCGTCGTGAGAATGACTCATTGGGATGGGCACGACAAAGGAAAAAATGCCCAGCACCAGCACCACAAGCCCGATCACAAATAATGGCCGCATCGATCCTCCTAGGTTGCTAGCTGAGAACGCCGCAATCGCCGCTCCTTGTGTAGTGTGCGCGGATGCGGTGCGCGGGTCAACGTGAGCTCTCCTTGGAACCAACTTCCATCAGGATCTTCGTCATCCATACCAGCCCCAGAATCTGCGTCCATTCCGACACGATGTTGCCGACGACCTGCCCCCAGCGGCTGCCCGTGTCCATCCTGTGGAAGAGCCATACCCACCCAATCCAGGTGATCACCAGAAACACGGTGAGCGAATGTTCACGCAAAAATTCCAGCACCGGCGATTTCCACTTGCCCTTCGGATTCTTACTCTCCGCCGATCCTTTTTCATAAAGATGCTTGGTCATTATCACGGTGACCAGCACGCCCGTCCAGTCGGCGATGGCATTGCCGAAAAACGAGCCGAGATGGGTCGAAGGGTCTGAGCGCACATAAGCCAGGATCAACGTAACAACGACCGCCAGGGCGCCCAGTCCCAGCGAGTGTTTGCGGAGAAACGATTTAGGCGCAGGCTGTGCTTTGAGGTTGGTTTTGGTGCCAGTGTCGGGATTCGGCTTCATGCCAATACTCTACTAGTGGAGCGCGCCCCCGGACTTTGAAATGCCGGTCGCTGCAGCGTTTCGCGGCTCGCCACACCGTGGTATGTTGAAAGATTAGGATGATATTCAAATGATTCGCTCCTACAAAGAAATCTGGCCGACCATTCCCGAGTCCTGCTACGTGGACGAGTCGGCACAGGTGCTCGGCGACGTTGTGCTGGGCGAAAACGCCAGCATCTGGATGAACGCCGTGGTGCGCGGAGACGTGAGTTACATCCACATCGGCGCCAACAGCAACATCCAGGACTGCTCAGTAATGCACGGCATGTTGAACCATTGGGCGGTGGACGTGGGCGAGTGGGTCACCGTCGGCCACAGCGTGACGCTGCACGGCTGCGTGGTCGAAGATCGCTGCCTGATCGGCATGGGAGTCATCATCCTGAACGGCGCGCGCATCGGCGCGGGTTCGATCATCGCCGCGGGCACTCTGATTCCAGAGAAGACGGTGATCCCTCCCGGATCGCTGGTGATGGGAGTCCCGGGCAAAGTGCGCAAGCAGCTCAGCGACGAAGACCAGCAGACCATTCTGCGGTACGCGCAGAATTATCTGGGATACAAAGAGACGTACCTCGCGGAGAGGAAGAGGTAGCGGGTAACTGGTAGCTGGTTGCGGTATACAGCAACAACCAACTACCTACATCGCGAGTTACCAATCGCCAGTTACGAGTTACCAATCACCATGATTCGAGCCATCCGCGGAACTCGTGATCTTCTCCCGCCCGACACCGACCTGTGGAACCGGGTGGAGGCGAAGGTGCGCGACGTCTTCGCGCGCTACAACTTCCACGAAATCCGCACCCCTATCTTCGAAGACACGCAACTATTCTCCCGCGGCGTAGGCGAAGAAACCGACATCGTCACCAAGGAGATGTTTACTTGGGAGGACAAGGGCCGCGCCGCGAGCGAGACGTCGCAATCCCTGACCTTACGTCCGGAGAACACCGCAGGCGTGGTTCGCGCCTACATTGAGCACCAGCTCGACAAGCGCGGCACGTTGCAGAAGCTGTATTACATCGGACCGCAGTTTCGCCGCGAGCGTCCGCAAAAGGGGCGCTATCGCCAGTTCTATCAGATCGGCGCCGAAATCATCGGGCCGCCTAGCGCGGGCAGCGAGTCCCCGGCGCGCGATGCCGAAGTTCTGGAGATGCTGGCTACGCTGCTGGACGAGCTCGGCCTGCGCGGCTGGACGCTGCAACTGAATTCCGTGGGCTGCGCCGACGATCGCGCGCGCTACAACCAGGCATTGCGCGACGCGCTGCAGCCGGTGGTCGCGACCATGTGTGTCGACTGCCAACGTCGTGCCGAGACCAATCCGCTGCGCGTGCTCGACTGCAAGGTCCCGGAAGACCAGCCCATCATCGAGAAGCTGCCCAAGATCAGCGAGTATCTCGACGACGCGTGTCGCGAGAACTTCGTCGCCGTGCGCGCCATGCTGGATGCGGTCGGCGTCCCGTATACGATCAACGAACGCATGGTGCGCGGGCTCGATTACTACACGCGTACGACCTTCGAGTTCACCCACGGAGACCTGGGCGCACAGAGTGCAGTGCTGGGCGGCGGACGCTATGACGGTTTGTCGGAATCGCTCGACGGGCCCAAAGCTCCGGGTATCGGGTTTGCGATCGGTGAAGATCGCCTGATTCTCGCGCTCCAAGCCGAGGGCGTGACCGCAAACACCAAGCTCGATGCCTACATTGCTCCGCTAGGCGCGGGAATGAATCCGCACGCTCTGCGACTGGCGCGCGAGTTGCACCGCGCGGGCGTAAGCGCCGACATCGGCGACGAAACCTTCCGCCTGAAGAAATCATTCGAAGCCGCGGAGAAAACCGGCGCGACGCACATCGTCATCGTCGGCGAAAATGAAGTGAAATCTGGCGAGTTTGCGGTGAAAGAGCTTGTCAGCGGCAAACAAGAGAACGTCGCGCGCGAGAGCCTAGCGCGATATCTGCGGGGTCCTGGCTAAGGTCGGAGCCCGAAGGGCGTGCATGACAGCCCAGCACGCAGCGAAGCGGAGTGCTGGGTACGCGTTGGTCCTAGAGTCCAGAGCGCCCCGGGCGCGCACCATGTGCCCTGGGCACCTCACCCAAACAAATATTGCGGAAGGTATTCCACCCCTGAATTGCGCACCAGCGTCACAAACTCTTGCTCAAACGTCCACTTCTGGTGATGCGCCGCCTGTCCGGCGATGTAATCCATGACTGCCCGCCGCTGCGACTCTCCCACGCCGAACGCACCGTATCCCTCCTGCCACGTGAAAGCCGGAACGTCTTCTTTCATCCAGCGCGAAGAATGCGCCTTCAGGTCTTGGATGTTCTTCGCCAGCGTCATCACCGGAGAAAGCGCCAGCAAGAGATGGACGTGATTCGCAGTCCCACCGGCGGAAACTAGGGCGATGCCTTTGGATTTTGCGATTACGCCTAGGTGTGTCCACGGGACCTCTGGTTCGGTGATCAGGGGCCGCCGTCCCTTCGTACTGAAGACACAATGCACGAGGTTGCGCGATAGGGTGTGAGGCATACGAACAGGTTATCGCGCAGCCATCGCACATTCGGTGATGACGAACACATTGCGTGTGTGATGTGATCGTCGTCCCCGGGGGACTCTCATCCTAAATTGTCCGCTTACCCTCCGCTTCGCTCCGTGCTGGGCTGTCATGACACGCCCTCCGGGCTCTCGGTGACGTGATACGCGCTCCAATGCCAACCCCATCAATTAGAATCATCTTTTCCACCTTATTAAGGACTTTCATGCTCGATTTTCTTGGTGATCTCAAACGTACTCATATGTGCGGCGCGCTGCGCGCTTCCGACGCCGGCTCAAGAGTCGTTCTCATGGGATGGGTCAACCGCCGCCGCGATCTCGGCAACCTGATCTTCCTCGACCTGCGCGACCGTAGCGGCATCACGCAAGTCGTGCTCACCGCCGAGGCTGGCGCTGCTATGCACGCCAAGGCCGAAACCGTTCGCTCGGAGTTCGTCGTCGCCGTGCTCGGACACGTCAAGCTGCGCGACGCCGGCACCATCAACAAGAACATTCCCACCGGCGAAATCGAAGTCGTCGCCGACGAACTGCGCATCCTGAACGACTGCAAGCCGCTGCCCTTCTCGCCCTCTGACAACGACGTTGCCAACGAAGAGGTGCGCCTCAAGTACCGCTACCTCGACCTGCGCCGGCCGGAGATGCAGTACAACATCCAGCTGCGTCACAACGTGTCGATCGCCATCCGCGACTACCTTAACGCGCAGAGCTTCTACGAGATCGAGACACCGTTCATGACGCGCTCGACACCCGAAGGCGCGCGCGACTATCTCGTGCCCAGCCGCGTGCATCCTGGCGAGTTCTACGCGCTGCCGCAGTCGCCTCAGCTCTTCAAGCAAATCCTCATGATCTCCGGCTTCGACAAGTATTTCCAGATCGTGCGCTGCTTCCGCGACGAAGACTTGCGCGCCGACCGCCAGCCCGAGTTCACGCAAATCGACTTGGAGATCAGCTTCGCGCGGCCGGAAATCGTCTTCGCCACCGTCGAGGGATTTCTGACCGCAGCGTTAAAGACCGTCGGCGTCGATCTGCAAACGCCGTTTCCGCGGACGAGCTATGACCAGGCGATCCGCGAGTACGGCATCGACAAGCCCGACATGCGCTTGCCCCAGATGACCGACGTGCGCACAGCCTTCACGCCCGAAAATCTCGCGACGCTCAACCTCGATCCCGAACTGCCCATCGTGGCCGTCGTCACTCCGAAGGTCGGGGAGCTATCGCGCAAAGAGCGCGACGACATCAAGCCGCTCTTCGGCGACCGCAAAGACGCCAAGGTCTTCGAAGACATCAAGCGCCTGGAGAAATCATTCCCCGACGCGGTCGCGAAAATCCGCGAACTGACGCAAGCGCACGCCGACGAGCTCATCGTCATTGTCGCCGGTGCGCAGCGCACCGAGGCGGCCAACCCGGTCATTGCGCGTCAGCAGGCGTACGCCATTTACTCTGCCGCCGGACAGCTTCGTCTCGCGCTCGGCCAGAAGTACGCCGCCAAGCACGGAGCCTTCGACAAGAAAGACTACCGTTTCCTCTGGGTCACCGACTTCCCCATGTTCGAGTGGGACGAGACCGAGCAGCGCTGGAACGCCGCGCACCATCCCTTCACCTCGCCGCACGAAGACGACATGGACAAGCTGGAGAGCGATCCCGGCGCCGTGCGCGCGCTGGCCTACGACGTGGTGCTCAACGGCACCGAGTTGGGCTCGGGCTCCATCCGTATTCACCGGCAGGACATCCAGAGCATCATCTTCAAGGCGCTGGGCATGTCTCCCGAAGAGCAGCAGGCGCGCTTCGGCTTCTTCCTCGAAGCACTGCAATACGGCACGCCTCCCCACGGAGGCATCGCGCTCGGCCTCGACCGCATCGTGATGATCCTCGCCGGCGCCGACAGCCTGCGCGAAGTGATTCCGTTCCCCAAGACGGCCAAAGCCATCGACCTGATGATGGACGCGCCGACGCCGGTGAGCGACCGCCAGTTGGGAGAATTGGGGATTGCGGTGGTAGGAAAGAAGGAGTTGTGAGGTAGTTATTTGCGGGTTCCCCATCCTTTCTAGGAAAAACAGCTTAGGAGAGCCATGCAGTTCTGGCAGCGGCGCGTTTACGACTTCAATGCGTCCGTCATCATGCGATGGGCGAGATCGACCCGGTCGAAAATTGAGTCCGAATGAGAATGAGTGGGAGATCACACGTATGGTGAGTCCGTATCACGAGAACCGCGAATGTGTGGTGCCCAGCGCCTCTTCTCAACTCGGGAAGCATCAACCGCAGCGGTCAAGACAACTCCATCGCCGGGACGGGTAACCCTATTCGACGCCGCAGGGCGAGGAACCTCGGATCCGAGCGGAGGGAGTCCAGTTCCGGATCGGCGTTCATGCTAAGCAAATCGGAGAAGTGCAATTGATAAGCTCGATCCAGATACTGAAACGCCAAATCTTTCTGCCCTAACCATCTTCCAGCTAGCGCACGGGTAAGCCACACTACCGAGGAAAGGCGATGTGCAGTGGTGTTGTGCACACTCTGATCGCAACGGTGGTGGGCGGGAGATCTAGCCGAAGCTTGAATGCGCGTAGTCGGATCAACCCTCGTCTTTCGCGCGAGGTGTCAAGCGCCTTCTGCTATCGGCTTGCCGATTTCCCAATGGTGTCCATAGGGATCGACGATTCGTCCTAATCGCCAGCCGTACTCGTTGCTGACGGGCGAAACCACGGTGGCTCCTGCCGCCACGGCGCGGTCGAATGCGGCATCTGGATCGTCCACCGTCATTACCATTCGCACCGAACCGCCGCCCAGCGACTCGGGGCTGAAGTTCAGGTGCTCCGGCGACTCGTCCGCAACCCAGAACTCGGCAGCGCCCACCGACAGTCGAGCAACCACCGCTCCACTCTCGGCATCGAGGCGAAACAACTCACTGGCACCGAACGCCGCATTATAGAACTCAACCGCCCTCGCCCCATTTCGCACCGAGAGCATTGGTGCAATGCCGGTCTTCGTCTCGCTGGTGTGCTCCGCCTCGTTCCTCATAACAATCCCTCCTGCTCCTTGCGAGACTCCCGCCTTACGCTACTGTTTGAACGCCGGATCGGATGCCGCATCGGGCCGAGCCTTCCACTCCAGCGAGTAGTACTGCCCGCGATCGCGTCCCCACGGATCGAACGCGTTGACCACGTGCTGCAACTCCGGAGTCAGCTCCGGCACGTTGCGCAGCAGCACTCGTTTCAGTGGCGACACCGGCTGCTTATGTCCGTTCGGCGCGCCCGCTTCCATCATCTGAGGTCCCGGCCCGTTGTTGATAACCCAATCGACGCCGAGCTGCGTGTAGAACTCCGGCCTGAAACTCGACGTAAAGAACCGGTCGCTGAACAACCGGCGCGATGCATTCAAAATGAACACCACGAACTGCGTCTCCGAAATGGCGAACCCGTGCGGCCGCGTTGACTCCGCTAGCCACCCTACCACCGTGTCCACATCCTCGATGTTGTCCACCACCGAGCCATTGGGGTGCCCCAGGCAATCGTTGATCGGCGAGCCATCTTCGTTGACCTGCGCGTCGGTGATCACCTTCGATGCATCGCAGACGTGCGTGCCGTAAACTTCGCGCAGTTGGCTGACGATCTCCGCCTGCTCCTTGCGCGCCGCCGAATCCACCGCCAGGTGCTGGTCCACAAAATCGTCGTAGCCGGTCAGCGAGCGCAAGCCGTACTGCCGCCGGAATTCATTGAAGCGCGGTACGCCGTGCTCGCGGTCGCGTATCAGGTCCAGCGCTCCAATGTCGAGCTGTTGCGTCGGCGTATCCAGCCGCGGCAGCCGAATGTTCTGCAGGAACTGCGGATGGTTGTGCAGTGCCAGCAGTCCCAGCCGCTGCCGTCCCAGGCTCAATCCCCAGTTCGCCAGTCCGCGCGATCGCATCGCGTCCGTGGCCTTGCCTTCGAAGGTCTCGATGACTGCGACCTTCTCCACGATCTGGTTGGGGGCTTTGCTCACGTCGCGGTATTCGATCAGGTCCGGCACCAGCGGATGCAGCCGGTATACCGTAACAAATTCCTCCGGGAAGTTGAATGGCGATCCGAAATGGTTCACGCCGCCATTGACGTCATTGGGATTGGTGATGTCATAGTGCGGCACCTTGCTGCCCATCCCGAAAATGCCCGGCCCCGATGCGAACACCGAATACCACTGCGATTCTTTGGTCGCGTTCTTGGAATGCCCAAATCCATGGGTCACGACATCGGCCAGGGCTTTGGACGTATCCGGATCGCCGGTTCCCAGCAACCCGTTCCAGTTCGCATTCATGCCTTTGTACAGCGGCTCGTTGTAGAGCAGTTGCGGCGTCCATTCGATGGTGTGGATCTTTGCAATCTCCGCCGAAACCACCAGTCGCGCTGCATCGAACAGCTCGTCGGCGCTGACGTCCTGGTTGCGAATCACCTGTTTCGGGTCCGACGGATTGCGTAGCCCACTGTCCGCAGCGGGCTTGAGTGCCGCCTGCCTGCGGAACTCGTCCACAAACGAGTTGTGCTCCCGCCCAAACAGGTTGTGATAGAAACTCAACCCGATCGACCAGTTGTCCGCGAAGGCCACCGATTCCTGTCCAGCCCACTGCGCTGGTGCGGGATCGCCCGCCGACAGCACCGGCAGATACCCACCTCCTACTCCGCTCACCGTTTCCAACAGCATCTTCGCCGGATCTTTGGGATCGCGCTTCACCCGCTTCACCGAGACATCATCGAAGCCATAAAGCTGCGAGGCGTCCCACCATGCCGTGTTATTGTTGGCGAACGTCCTGGGAGCGCGCGCCAGATACGTGCGGCCACCGCTGCTGAACTGGTCTGGCGGCGAATCCTGCAACACATAGGTTTTGTCCACGCGGTCAGACGGCCGGCATCCCAGCTTCTGAACATCGTCCGGCGTCAGTGGCGTCGCAACGCCATTTACCTTCTGCGCCGTGCATCCCACCTCCATCATTTGCGGAGCGTTGTGGCCCTCCTCCATGTGCGAGAACCAGTCGTGCGTCATGAACTGGATCCAGTACGCCGCCAGCACGTTGAAGAATGGCGCCTTCTGGTAATCGCAGTTGGCGTCCGGAGAATTGTTCGGCAATCCAAATCCGCGGTTGCACGCATCCGAATTTGACTGCGCGCGGGTAAACAGTTTGCGGCTGATCACCTGCGGATCGGGCGTCAGCAGGTTGATTCTGCCTCCGTGCCGGTTCTTGGTGAGCTGTGTCTGTTCGAGGTCGGGAAACGTCGTCTCAAATTCGGCATTGCGGGCAAACGGCATGCCGGTCGAACCCATCAGCGGATTGCGAATATCGTTGCAGATTCCCGTCAGCGTCCGCGCACGAATCAACTGACCTTTGCAAACCTGCTCGCCATCGCCGCCGGCCAATACGTAGTTAGGATTGCTCTGCGGCAACCGCAACTGCGGCCACGTCTTCAGCGCCGCGCCCGTCAGCCCGTTGCGCCCGGCCACATAGTCCCGATACGTTCCTGCGTTGTCGAAGAGGTTGAATTTGATCAGTTCTATGCGCTGGTATTCCAGGTCGAGCAGGCCTCCTGAGACGCCACGAAACTGCGGCCCCGATGTATTGAGATATCCCTTCGGCAGTGACGACAGGTCGCCCGTGCCCCAGTAGTTCGTGAAGTCCACCCAGGGCGTCATGCGAAACGTGACTGCGTTCTGTCCGCCACGGCAAAGCGCGGACAGTTCGGTCACCTTGCCCTGAAAGCGCTTTTCCCGCGTGTCCGCGATGGAGCGGAATCCGGTGAAGGCCATTTCGGCGCACGCCTTCACTTCCGCGGCCTCTTGTTTTTTCGGACTGGGAGTGTCGTCGCCCAGTGCAGCAATCGAACCAATTTGAATCGCCAGCAATCCGCAGAGGAGGAACCACAAGCACCGTTTCATAGGGGCATCATGATTGTGCTTCTTGACTTCGAAGTCAAGTAGTTTACTGGGCACTGCGATGACACTGCTTCAATTGCCTCGTGGCGTCGAATCCCAAACCTCCCCAGCGCCCCTTACAACTTTCTGACCGCCTCTGCGACGCAATCGCACAACGCCCGCCGTTGCGTCAGCAACGCGGAAAAATGACCGGCGTCGATCCAGCGCAGCGTGCATCCCTTCCAGTGACGGCCGAGCCTCTCGGTTTCGCTTTGCAGCACATATCCGTCGCGGGTGCATCCCGACACCACCGCCGCATCCACCCTGAGCGGCGGACGATACCCGCTCACATCCGCCGTGTCGAACAACTTCCGCAACCGTTCGCGTGCCGCATCGCGCCCAGTCGCACCTCCGCCGAGGGCGTCGAAGTCCACGCTCCACGAAAGCAGCCCGCAGGTGTAGATGGCGCTGGCCGAAGCTCCCGTCGCGAGTGCCACGCAAGCCACCGGCAACGGTGTCACCGCAGCCGTAAGCGCTGCCATGTGGCCGCCCATGCTGTACCCGGCAACTGCCAGCTTTGGATACCTGTCCTGCAAGTGATCGAGCAGCGCCCGCGCCTCCAGCACCATGGCAAGCGCCATCAATCCGTGATCGCTCACCGTGATGTCCGACGGCCCGCGGCCATCCCGGCGCAGCCCATAAAAAGGATTCTCCACCAGGTAGAGGTCGATACCTCGCCCGGTCAGCGGACCAAACACGCGCTCGCGAATCCAGTAGCCCTCGTCACGCGAAGCGGCCAGCATCACGCACGCAGTCTTGTTCCCTTCCCGCGTCAACCCGCGCAAGTGCACGGTTTTCACTGCGTCGGGCAACGCCGTCAGCGGCGACGGAAACGTGCCGTCGCGGCACACATCGATTCCCCGCTTGCGCGTCGCGTGCCACGCAACTTTCACCGCAGCGGGCGCAGCCAGGTAGCGCGCCCGATTAGAGAATTCAACCAGTACCGTTTCATCGCCCCACCCGCGGGAGAACTGCTTCGAGCGGCGCGACAGCCACGCCACCGCCACATCCACCGGATGCGTCTTTGCGCGAGCACCGTCGCCAGCCAGCCCGCTCGCCTTGTGATCGGTAGTCTCAGCCTGCGTCGAAATCATGCGTTGATCAGAACCAATCACTCACCCTACTGCGCGCCCTCATCCAGAACCCTGGGATTGCCAAAAGATTTCCGCACTCCCACCGTGAAGAATCGTCCCCACGGTCCATTCGGGCCCAGGTAGGCCGGCCCCAGGGGACGCGAACTGAAACGCTCGAACAAGTTCTGCTGCGTCAAGCGCAAGTCGAAGCGCCGCCCGAGGTACACGTCCGCGCCCCATTGCCGCTCCCAGCCGATCCCCTGCCACGACCAGGTGTAAAGGTATTGCGGAACGTTCTTGCCGAACACGAAGGTAGGGTCCCAGAAAATCTTGATCCGCCGCAACGCCGTTTTGCCGAACGGGCGTACCGTCACCTGCCCCGACAGCAGATAGCGGGCGAACAAGTTGCACTGCGAGTATGCTCCTCCAAAGTCTCCCGCATTCGCCGCGCAGAAGTTCGGATCGGGCTCGTTGTGCGGCGGCGCCACGTCGAACTGCGCATAGCCGTAAATCCAGTTGCCCTTTGGAAACCACCAGCGTTCTTCCGGCTCCGGCACCCAAAAGGTCGCCCCCGGTTTGGCGGCAGCTTGCGGCGTGGTGGCCGTGGTTTGCGCGGTGGCGGTCGCGGGAGTTGCCGACCCGGTGGGTTGCTGTGCCGCAGCACCACAGGCACCTAGAACAAGTGACGTAACGACCAGCAGCAGACGACGCATGAAGCCTCCACAGCCCTGTAGCGACCAGGCTGGTACTTGGATTACAAACTCTTGAAAAAATCCAGCCACGCCGCACCCGCACCTGGCTGGCAAGAACCTAAAGGTATCGAACATGCCGCCCAAAGTCACGCATTCCAATTCAAAGCCGCATTCGTCACCTACTCCGGCGCGCCCACAACTTCGTCCGACGTCCGAAGCGAACTTGGAAATCCTCTTGAATTTAACCGGCTTCGCACCGCCGTTCGTCCCGCCCAAAGCTTAGAATGACTTGCCCCCTTCGAAACACAGCCGCCCCGACACTAAGGAGAACTCGATGGCAGACCTTGAACAACTCCAGCAGAAATACCAGCCGGTTCTGCCCACCCTTGAAATCGAAGTGGCCCGGGTGACAGACCTCAGCCTCGCTGGAGAACAACTCGCGCTCAGCTCCACCGTCGTTTCGAAAACCAGCAAGAACCGCGTTTGGGACAACATTAAGTCCGTGGCTCCCAGCTTCGCCGATCTCAAGCACGACATCCAGGTCGTTGCCGGTGAACAGTTGTACTCCGTCCAGCCCGGCGACAATCTTTCGAACGTCAGCCAGTACTTTTACGGCATCGCCAAGGCCAACGGCCTCGACAACCCTGACAAAATCAAAGTGGGGCATAAGTTGACCATCCCCGCCTGATTCCATTTTCCGGCGCTCACCCGTGGGGCGCCGCTTCCACAAAGGAGCAGTCTCATGGGTCTCTTCGATCAACTGAGCAGTGTTTTGCAGCAGTACAGCGGTAATGCGGCCTCGGGACACGCGCTTGCCGACGTCAATCAGCACTTCGACCAGGTTGCGCAAGCCGCCCCTCCCAACGTTCTTGCCGAGGGCTTGTCCGCGGCCTTTCGTTCCAACAGCACACCCACCTTCGGGCAGATGCTGAGCACCCTGTTCAACCAGTCCTCCGGCGAACTGAAGGCTGGCATCGTGAACCAGTTGCTGGCTTCCGCCGGACCGGGCGTGCTTTCTCAACTCACCGCCGGTGGCAGCGGCCCGGCCCTGGCATCCCTGCTCGGATCAAGTCAGTCGCCCGTCACGCCGGAACAGGCGCAGCAGCTTTCGCCGGAGGCGGTGCAGCAATTGGCCACCCATGCCGAAAAGGCCGACCCCAGCGTCATCGACAAGGCAAGTTCGTTTTACGCCGATCATCCCACGTTGGTGAAGACGCTGGGCGGTGCTGCCCTCACCATCGCACTCGCCAAGCTTGCCGAAAGAACCAACGGCTAAGTTCGCATGTTCGAAGTGCACAATTACCCCGTGGCCGGAGCGCTCAGCTCCGGCCTTTTCCCGTTCCGTGGGAACCCTGTCTCGGGCCGTAACAGAACTCGGACACTTCGCCGGGGCCTTTTGCATTCGGCACCCTTTGAATTCCCAAAATGGGAATGACCCGAGGATAACTGCAGGAACTATTTGCGTCGTAGCCGATTAAAGCATACGCTTCTCACTCGGAAGATTCCTCCCCGCTCCGCGTGTACAATGTCAACTCTAATCGGAGACCCTGAATGAGAAGTCAGTCGCCTTAGGCCACTAAGAAAGTTCCCGCGATACATGGGCGACAGCTTCGCCCCTACTAGTTCTCGTGCTTTCACGATGGTTGGCAGTGCGGCACTTGGTGCACCGCGCAACCCTACAACGCAAATCACAGGTGATGAAGATGAAAATTGCATCCAAGTTTCTATATGTCCTTCTAGGTGCTCTGCTTCTCGTTTCTGTCGCACAGGCAGACACCCTCACTACATTCACAACCTCCATCTCGGGATCGGACCCGACGCAACTGGGCCGAATCAGTCGCAATGGCGTCCCGAGCGATTGGTCAGGACTGAAGGTTTTTCCCGGGATCGTCAATCCCTCAACGGTTTACAACTACCACACCTATTCAGTGAACTCGGGCGTGACACCGTTCATCTTTATCACGATGGATTCGGTGCCCGGCAACACGTTCGCTTCGGCCTATTTCCCGAGCTACAACCCGACGAATGTAGGGCCGAACAACGGACTGGACGTCAACTATCTGGGTGATGCCGGAAGTTCGGGCAACTACTTCGGGACCAATCCGATCAGCTTTGAAGTGTATGTCCCCGTGCATGCGAACTTTCTGGTTGTGGTCAATACGTCTTCGAACGCGGGCCTCGGACAGCCTTTCACCATCACCGTACAAGGTTTTCTGGACGATCAGTTCACTTCTACCCCTGAGCCGGGCAGCCTTGTGCTTCTTGGTTCCGGAGTGTTGGGCGTAGTTGGCCTGGTTCGCCGGAAATTGAACCTCGGCTAGCACGCTTCAGCACTGCGACGGTATACCGCCGGGGACCGATGGTTCGCGGCTGACGATTCCATTGTGTAGAGACTGCAGCGCCGCTTCGATGGGCTGGTCTCTCACCACCACCAGGAGATCCAAAATGACATCTGTACGAATTCACTCAACGCGCATGCGCGCGCTGATCGCAGTAGCAATTGTGCTGGTGCTTGCCGTTCCAGCCTTGGCGCAAGTCGCTCCCAGCAAGACCGTGGTCTCGCAGATTGCGGCCATTCAACAAGTCAAGCAGAACCTGACCCGCGCACTGAAGAAAATGGATTCGAGCCTCGCATTCGCAGCCGTTGGGCAGAAGAATCCCGCAGCCATCAGTTCGTTCGCCAGCGCGCTGTCCCCGCTATCCAAGGCGCCATCCGGCAAAGTCTTGGTTGATGTCAGGGGCACTGTGACGGACGCTTTGCTACAACAGATCAAGAAGGCGGGCGGCGACGTTCTCTATCAGTCTCCGCGCTGGGGCACAATCCGCGCGGCCATTCCCTTGCAGAGCATGGAAGCAGTGGCGACGAATCCCGACGTCACTCGCATTTCGAGCCGGGTTTGGGCGCACACCAACGTTGGTTCCTTGACCAGCCAGGGTTACGTCGCGCACAGGGCGAAGCAAGAAGTTGAACAAGCCGGCGTGAACGGAGCGGGCGTCAGCGTCGGCGTGCTGTCCGACAGCGCCACCGCTGCTCGCGTCGCCGCCCTGAAGGCTTCCGGCGATTTGCCTGTCACGGCTTATGTTCTGCCCGGCCAGGACGGCGCACCCGGTTCCGATGAAGGCACCGCCATGATGGAAATCGTCTATGACATGGCGCCCGGCTCGAACCAGATTTTCGCGACGGCGTTCAACGGCGACGCTAGCTTTGCCGACAACATCATCGCCTTGCAGGGGGTAGGCTGCCAAGTGATCGTTGACGACGTGTCCTACTTCGAGGAGCCGGTATTCCAGGACGGCATCATCGCGCAGGCAGTGAACCAGGTCGTGGCCAACGGGAGCATCTACTTCTCGTCGGCGGCCAACAGCGGCAGCAAGCTGAAGGGCACATCGGGAACCTGGGAAGGCGACTTTAAGGACGGCGGTGCGGTTTCGGGTGTGATTGCCGGCTCGGGTGAGACGGGCAACTTCCACGATTTCGGCGGCGGGCATCTCTTTGACCAGTTTACCGGCACGCCCTCGGGCTATGTCTTTCTGCAGTGGTCCGATCCCTGGGGCAACGCCTGCGACGATTATGACCTGTTCGTGACCGATTCCACCGGTGCCACCATTAAGTCGTTCTCCGCGGATCCCCAGACTTGCTCCGGTTCCGATCCGGTCGAAGGCCTGTTCTACAACAACGGCGCTGTCAACGACCGCATCTATGTCGTGCTTTATAGCGGCAATGCACGCGCCTTGCACCTCGACACCGAACGGTCCACCATTGCCATCAACACCAATGGCGCCACCTTCGGACACAACGCCGGACTGAACACCGTCTCCATGGCGGCGACGTATTATGGCAGCGCCAAGAAGGGCGTGGTTCCGTTCACCGGGTTTGCCAATCCAGTGGAGACCTTCAGTTCCGATGGTCCCCGCAAGATCTTCTACGACCCGGCTGGCAACCCGATCACGCCTGGCAACTACCTGTTCGCCACTAACGGCGGCACCACGTTGCAGAAACCAGACCTCACAGCCGCGGATGGTGTCTTTACCAAGACGCCCGGCTTCCTGCCGTTCTTCGGCACCTCGGCAGCGGCACCACATGCGGCCGGCATCGCCGCCCTCGTGTTACAGGTCCGCCCGGGCTACACACCCGCCCAGGTTAAGAAGGCCATGACTGCCACGGCACTCGATACTGAAGCCGTCGGAGTCGATGTGAATGCCGGCTACGGCATCGCCATGGCCAATGGCGCGGTAAGTTACGCGCTGGCCCACTAAACCCCTTCCCGGAGTCCCGTGCCGTCTTTCAAGGCAACGGGACTCCGGATCACTTCTGCTGCCACGTTCCTTCCTGCCCCACCCTTTCCGCAAAACCGCTAGACTGATCGCAACCGCGCAGGCCATCGCCTCCATCATTTCGGCAACCAGCGCCCGGGCCAGCCTGCAAGAACTGGAGTCATGAATGAGCGTTGCCTATTCCTATTCCGACATCGCCAAAATGATCGATCACTCGCTGCTCAACCCCGCGCTCACCATGCCCGAGCTCGAGGCCGGATGCCAATTGGCATTGCAGTACAACGTGGCCAGCGTCTGCATCCTGCCTTACGACGCCGCGCGCTGCGCTGCGCTGCTCGCCGGAAGCACGGTGCAGCCCAGCACCACCATCGGTTTTCCCCACGGCGGCCACACCACCGCGGTCAAACTCGCTGAAGTCGAACAGGCACTGCAAGACGGCGCCACCGAACTCGACATGGTCATCAACATCAGCCAGGCGCGCAGCGGCCAGTGGGATTACGTCGAGCGCGAAATCCGCCTGCTTGCCGAAGCCACGCACGCCGCCGGCGCGAAGATTAAAGTGATCTTCGAGAACGCCTACCACGACGACGCGGCGAAAATCCGCCTGTGCGAGATTTGCGGCGGTATCGGCGTGGATTGGGTCAAGACCTCCACCGGCTACGCCTCCAGCGGAGCGACGCTTTTCGACCTTGTCCTGATGCGTCGCCACTCCCCGCCCAGTGTGCAGGTGAAGGCCGCCGGAGGCATTCGCACTCTCGATGCGCTGCTGGAAATTCGCACCCTCGGCGTTACCCGCGTGGGCGCTACCCGCACCGCCGAAATGCTCGACGAATGCCGCCAGCGTCTGGAACTTCCGGCGATCGCTTCCGCGGCTGTCTCGCCCTCCGGATACTGAAAGTTCTCGCGAGCGAACGATCTCCGCCGACC
>Ga0208478_1000168_pt1 | contig 26208 bp, 14 predicted proteins | sample NGESurdeep072012_5_FD_184462 | JGI IMG/M metagenome (GOLD analysis project Ga0208478, IMG submission 184462) | Arctic peat soil microbial communities from Barrow, Alaska - NGEE Surface sample 415-2 deep-072012 (SPAdes) | ecosystem: Environmental > Terrestrial > Soil > Wetlands > Peat ...
CATATGAATTTGTGAAGGAGTTTTTCACATGCGAATTCCGCGGGAAAATGCCTGTCAAATATAAAGGGGAACTGGAAATGTACTTTGTGAATGGGATTGTTCCTGAATTGTGCGATGAGAACGGTGGCCCAAACAGGAAATTTGTCGTTAAGATGCAGATGATCAAACTCCAGGATATTGAGGAAATGATTACTAAAATGTTTGATGATGAAGCTCCGCCCAATCTTTACTTTCACAATTCATCCATGTTAAAAAATATCAGCAACCAGGTTGAATTGCTTTCCAGGGCTGAGAATCTCCCTGATGAGGAGTTCATTAACCTTAAACTGGCAGCAGTCTTTCTTCTTACCGGGTACATATCAGACTATGAAAAACCGATGGAAGCATCATTGCGACTGGTTGAAGAGATTCTTCCCGGATACGGTTTTGACCAGGAAAATGTCGAATCTGCAAAAAAGATTATCAGAAATTGTTTTACTGATCATCAGGAATCTTTGGCAGATAATATTCTTCATGATGCCAGGTATGATTATCTCGGTCGCATTGATTATATGAAACTTACAGATAAGTTATTAAGGGAAAGGACGGAGTATGGCAACCATCCCGATAATAAAATATGGATTGAGTTTCAGCACAAACAATTGTCCGATCATCAATTTATTACAAAGACAGCCAGGATTCTCAGAAGTGTTTCCGCAGAGGATCAGATTGCGGGACTTCAGATGTACAGTGAATAATCCAAATTCCCGGAGAAAAGTGCTTTAAATAAGTTTTTAAAATGTACTTTTACAGCCATATTTTAATAGTCACTATACATGGAAAAATTCGATTGGGAATCTCTGCCATTCGGTTATACAAAGACTGATTTTAATATCCGCTGCATTTTTAAAAATGGGGAATGGGGCAAACTTGAAGTTTCTTCATCGGAATATATTGATATTCATATAGCTGCGACAGGATTACATTATGGTCAGGAGGCATTTGAAGGACTTAAGGCATACATGGGGAAAGACGGAAAGATAAGGCTATTCCGTTGGGAGGAAAATGCAAAAAGACTGATCGCTTCTGCAGACGGTATTAAAATGGCAGCCGTTCCTGTTGAGATGTTCCGCGAAGCTTTGCTTAAAGTTATTCAGTTAAATAAGAAATTTGTTCCCCCATACGGATCAGGTGCAACTTTATATATAAGACCCCTTTTATATGGCAGTGGTGCTGAGGTAGGCGTCAAACCGGCTTTGGAATATACTTTTCTGATATTTGTCACACCTGTAGGCCCCTATTTCAAGGGTGGAATTAAACCTGTAAACATGCTGATATGCAGAGATGTAGACAGGGCTGCCCCAATGGGAACCGGCATATACAAAGTGGGGGGTAATTATGCTGCAAGCATGAGGGCAATAATTGCTGCACGAAATGGAGGATATTCCAACACAATTTTCCTTGATGCAAAAGAAAAAAAATATATTGATGAATGCGGGCCGGCAAATTTCTTTGGAATTAAAGATAATACGTATGTAACCCCTAAATCAGAATCAATATTGAATTCAATTACAAATATGAGTCTGATTGAAATAGCTAAAAGCCTGGGGATGAAAACTGAACGCCGGCAGGTTCCTGTTGAAGAGCTTTCTTCCTTTGCTGAAGCCGGAGCCTGTGGTACCGCTGCCATAATCAGCCCTATCGCTAAGATATTTGATCCGGAGAAGAATATGATTTATGAATATTGCAAAAATGGAGAACCGGGTACTGAAACTCTGAAGCTTTACAAAAAACTTACCTCCATTCAGAATGGTGATGAGCCGGATCCATATGGGTGGGTTATGATTGTAGATTAAGATAAAAGACAAAAGTAAAAAGTAAAAAGGTTGAAGAATAAAGAGCCGGGATATTCCAAGACAAGACTGAGAAGTTCGTATCTGACACTGGTTTTCAGCGTATCACTGGTGCTCTTTCTTCTGGGGGTTCTTGGACTTGTTCTTATAAATGCAAAGGAACTGTCGGATTATCTGAGGGAAAGCCTTTCATTCTGGGTAATGCTCGATGATGAGGCAAAAGAACCTGACATAAGGATGTTGCAGAAAGATCTTGATGCCAAGCCTTATGTAAAATCAACTGAATATGTTTCAAAGGATGCTGCAGCTACAAAAATGAAAAAAGAGCTGGGGGAAGACTTTGTAAGTTTTCTTGGGGATAATCCTCTGCCACCTACAATAGATGTATATCTTCATGCAGGATTTACAAGTCCCGACAGTGTGGCAAAAATTGAAAAATATGTCAGAGAATATCCTTTTGTGAAAGAGGTTTATTATCAGGAATCACTGCTTTTTCTGATTAATGACAATGTCAGAAAGATCAGTTTGTTTCTTCTGGTAATAAGTACATTCCTGTTTCTCATCGCACTGACAATAATTAACAACACAATAAGATTATCGATCTATTCCAGGAGGTTCCTGATACGGACAATGCAGCTTGTAGGTGCAACCCGTGCATTCATACGAAGGCCATTTATTATTCAGAGTGCTATTCACGGACTTCTGGCAGCCCTGGTTGCTATGAGTTTACTTATGGGGCTGCTTTATCTGATTGAAAAGGAATTTTTTCTGATGTTCAGTTTCGAAAGCACTTATCTTTTGCTTCTTCTTGGAGCTTCAATAATAATTACAGGTGTATTTATAAATATTATTTCTACATATTTTTCCGTTAACAGGTATCTTAGTATTTCTGAAGACAAACTTTATTCTTAATATACTATGGGCACAAAAAACGACAATAAAGAAAAATTAAATTTTGCTCTTGGCCACGAAAACTACAAATTGCTGGCTATCGGATTCGTTATAATAGTTATTGGTTTTCTGCTGATGCTTGGCGGCAAATCTCCAAGTCCCGATAAATTCAGCGACAACATTTTCAGTTTCCGGAGAATCACACTCGCTCCGATTGTTGTGCTGGCAGGCTTTATATTCGAAATATGGGCTATTATGAAAAAGCCTAAAGAGTAGATTTTCATGTCATCAGAAAAAGCAACAGTTTTTGAAGAAGGAAAAGTTTTATTGTTTGATAAACCTGTTTATTGGACCTCATTCGATCTTGTAAACAAAGTAAGAATAATGATCCGGAGCACTTTTGGGATCAAAAAATTAAAGGTTGGCCATGCCGGCACACTCGATCCCCTGGCTAGCGGATTATTGATAATCTGTACTGGTAAAGCAACCAAAAAGATTGATGAATTCCGTGATCTGGATAAAGAATATGTTGCTGCATTTCACCTTGGAGAAACAACCCCTTCTTTCGATCTGGAAACAGTTACGGATAATCATTATTCAACAGGTCATATAACTGAAAAAATGGTGAAAGATGTTCTGGCTGGGTTTTTAGGTGAACAGAAACAGCTTCCCCCGATGTATTCTGCAAAGCTGATAGCAGGAAAGAGAGCGTATGAATTTGCCCGGAAAGGGATAGAAAAAAAACTTGAACCTGTTACAGTTTTTTTCAGGGAAATCGAATTGATCTCTTTTGAAATTCCCCAAGTAAAAATAAGACTGGTGTGCAGCAAGGGAACTTATATAAGGTCGTTTGCCAGGGATTTCGGGCATGCATTACAAAGCGGAAGTTATTTGTCATCTCTTGAAAGGACTGCAATAGGGGAATATCATGTGAGAGATGCTTACAGTCTTGATAAATTTAAGGAACATATCGAACAAATGAACTCCGTATGTTGTTCTGAAACAATCACGAATGTATAAAATTTTCAGACTGGCAGTGTCCTTTGATTATTTTAAAAAAAATATACATTCTGATGTAACAATATTGAAATTTTTACGTAAAAAGGACTTCTTTAATTTACAATGATTATTTATTATGAAACTATCGCAATTCAGGTATAATTTGCCACAGGAGCTTATTGCGCTTTATCCTTCCGAGAACAGGGATGAATCGAGATTATTGGTTGTTAACAGAAAAAGCGGAGAGTTTCAGCATAAGATATTTAAAGACATAACTGAATATTTTAGCGAGAATGATGTTCTGGTATTCAATAATACAAAGGTTTTCCCAGCAAGGTTATATGGCAATAAAGAGAAAACCGGTGCTGAAATTGAAGTATTCCTCTTAAGGGAATTAAACAGGGAACAGCGTTTATGGGATGTATTAGTTGATCCGGCAAGGAAAATCAGAATCGGGAATAAATTATATTTTGGGGAAGACGACCTGTTAGTTGCAGAAGTTATTGATAATACAACTTCGAGAGGAAGAACATTGAGGTTTTTATTTGACGGTACCTATGAGGAATTTAAGAAAACATTATATAGTCTGGGAGAGACGCCGCTTCCAAAGTTTATCAACAGGAAGGTGGAACCCGAGGACAGTGAAAGATACCAGACTATTTTTGCGAAACATGAAGGTGCAGTTGCAGCTCCTACAGCCGGTTTGCATTTCAGCAGGGAGTTGCTGAAAAAACTTGAGATAATTGGCGTCGAATTTGCCGAAATTACCCTTCATGTCGGATTGGGCAATTTCAGAAGCGTTGATGTGGAAGACCTGACCAAACATAAAGTTGATTCAGAGAGGATTGTGATAACTGATGAGTCTGTTGAAATTGTAAATAGAGCAAAAGATAATAAGTACAAGATTTGTGCTGTTGGTACTACAGTTGTAAGAACACTTGAGAGTTCAGTCTCCACCGATGGCTATCTGAAGCCGTTTGACGGCTGGACAAATAAGTTTATTTTCCCTCCGTATGAATTTAAGGTACCCGATATGATGATAAGCAATTTTCATCTGCCTTATTCCACTCTTCTGATGATGGTATCGGCTTTTGCAGGCTATGATCTTCTCTTTGACGCATATAAGACAGCAGTTAAGGAGAAGTACCGGTTTGGCACCTACGGCGATGCGATGCTGATTATATAGTCTATACGCCCTTTGGGCTGTCTTTACGCTTTGCTGTCTTAACGCTCTTCGGGCTGTCTTAACGGCTTCGCTGTCTGTATTTTATCTTTATTTTAAGACTTCAAGACAGGCCCTGGGCCGTAAAGACCTCAGACAACCCGCTTTACCACTTCATTGGACTAAATTACCTGATAGATTTTAATAAGCAGGAACCTGCTGTCAAAGAATTCTTTCCTTTGGTCAAAAGAAGCCATTATCCTTTGAAATATTTTTTATCTTTAACTTATTATTAAATGGTTAGAGCAGTGCAACCATGGTTAATGATTTAAAGTCTTGAGATAAGTGAATAGTTGACTCCGTTTTTATTTGACAGAACGGAAACAAAATATAGTATTAAATATTGACCGGCTTTTAAAAAAAAAGAGATTAAAGCCGGGCAGTGTTTTTTTTGCATTATATTATTAAACAAGGTTTTATTGATTGTTATATTTATGACTCGTATATAAATGATCAGCAGAACATTAAATTGTTAAGACAATAGGACAATAAGACATTTTCACAACATAGGAGGTATGGCATGAAAACGATACGAAACACATCTTCAGGAATTGCAATATGCTTAGCGATTCTCTTCACGGTTATTGGTGGACAGAAATCTTTTTCCCAGGGGGTGGGGATCAGCGAAGCTGGGATCACTCCGGACCCATCATCGATTCTGGAATTAAGATCAGTGCTGAGAGGATTTCTGGCGCCCAGGATGACAACCGTGCAACGTGGTGCTATTGCTTCTCCTGCGACCGGGCTGATAATATACAATACTGACACCAATACCTTTAATTATTATAATGGGACTGTTTGGATTGACCTTCTAAATACCGGTACAGGAGTTAGTGTTGTAAACGGTACATTAAATCGTATTTCAGTAGGGGGTACACCCTCGGTACCGGTCATTGATATTGATCCTAATTACATCGGACAGGCATCTATTACGACACTGGGGACAATATCAAGTGGAACATGGAATGGCACAACGTTAGCAATAGCCAACGGGGGGACAGGACAGACCACACAACAAGCAGCGATTAACTCTCTTGCCGGCGGAGTGACATCAGGGCAGTATCTTCGTGGAAACGGGGCCAATATAGTATTGTCAGGTATTCAGGTAGCAGATGTTCCTGTTCTTAATCAAAGTTCTACAGGGACAGCAAATATTGCCGGAGGTACCCTTGGTGCCATACCCTACCAGATTGCTTCTAATACAACAGGTGTTTTAGCTTCCACGGCGACTGCAAATAAGGTACTCATGTCAGGAGCTAGTGCTGCTCCGGTCTGGTCCACCCCGACATTCCCAAATATAAGTGCAACTTCAAGAAAGATAATAGTATCTAATGGTACAAACTGGACAGCCTCTACAGAAACATATGCGGTGCCTGGCGCAAGCGGCAATTTATTGGTATCTGATGGTATTAACTGGACCTCTACTTTACCGACTTTTGACCAGAATACTACGGGTAATGCTGCAACTGCTACCAAACTCGCATCAACAAAAAATATAAACGGAGTGGCTTTTGACGGATCAGCAAATATTACCGTGCCGGTTAACTCGGTTGATGATTTATTAAGTGCTGTCTCAGTTTATCCTTTATGGACAACAGCGGCAGGTAATAATGCTGCAAAAATTTCCACAACAAAATTAAGTTTTGTGCCGAGTACCGGTATCTTGACTGCAATCGGATTTTCGGGATCGGGGGCGGGATTGACCAATATTCCGAATGGATCGTTAAGCAATAATAGTATGACAATCGGTACTACAAACATTGCCTTAGGAGGAACTTCAACAACACTGGCTGGTCTGACATCGGTTACATCCGCCTCGTTTACAGGTGCACTTACTGGTAATGTTACTGGAAATGTATTCGGCACTTCAGCAAACGTTACAGGAACGGTATTAATAGCCAACGGTGGGACAGGACAGACCACACAACAGGCAGCGATTAACGCTCTTGCCGGCGGAGCGACATCAGGGCAGTATCTTCGTGGAAACGGGGCCAATATAGTATTATCAGGTATTCAGGTAGCAGATGTCCCTATTCTTAACCAGAATACTACGGGTAATGCTGCAACTGCAACAATTGCTAATAATTTAGCAGCTGGCGCTCAGGGATCAATTCCATATCAAACAGCAGCAAACACTACAACAATGTTAGCCAAAGGAACGGCAGGTCAGGTATTAGCAATGAATGCTGGAGCAACTGCTCCTGTTTGGAGTAATGTTGGATCAGGTGATATGACCCTGGCTGGAGCTCAAACGGTGACAGGGGTAAAAACATTTTCTGTTGCACCCATATTTTCAACACTAACTTTAGGTTCAGTTCCTTTTGCAGGTGCAAGTGGTGTATTATCACAAGATAATGCTAACCTTTTCTGGGACAACACAAATAAATGGCTGGGTATTGGAACAGCATCACCATCAGCAACATTAACAGTTCTGGGTGACGTAAATATTAATCCAACCGGGAGTACGACAGGCACCCCCCGTAATATTGGTATAACTTCCTGGAATGCAGGTAATGCAGTCCGCTTTATGCTTGGAAATGCCTGGAATTCATTGCAAAATGCATATAGTTACCGTATGCAAATAACAGCATTCAATGGTATTGATATAGCAGGTAATCGCGAGAGCCCAACCCCACTTGGTTTTGTTGCCGGTGCATTTACCGATGCTTCACTGAATGTTGTTGGTACTGCTCCGGCTGCACCTGTTCTTACAGTTACATCCGCTGCTGGTCAATTAGGTAATATGCAGGAATGGAGAAATTCAACCGGGACTGTATTGGCTTCAATAACATCAGCAGGTGCAATTTCAGGCCTAAATGGAGTTACTATCGTAAATGGACTTAAAGGTAGTGGCGGTACTCCTGGAATTACACCTGACGTTGGTGCTGGTACCGGGCCTACAATGGGAATTTCAGGTACAAATCTAGGTGGGAAAATAACAATCACAACTGGTACCGGCCCTGTAGCGGGTGTTTTAATGACAATTGCATTCGCTAATTCCTTATCTTTTCCTAATGGATGCTCAGTCCAATTATCAGCTGGTAATCTTTCTGCAGCACAAATTAATGGAGCTAATAAGCCATATATCTCAGCAACCAATCTAACTAATTTCATAATTAGTGTACCTGTAGCTTTGACTGCAACGACTCAGTATATATGGTATTACCAGGTTATTGGATATTAGGGTTTTAATAATAAAGTGCAAAAGTAAATAAAGGACACACGGTATAGGGAAAACAAGGAGAAAGGAGAAAGGGGAAAGTTAAAAGATTAAGGTTAAAACAAAAAATCCGGAACCCGAAACCCTGGAACAACTAACCAACAATTGATCAAGTCAGTAGAATATGCGACAAACAAAACAAATCTTCTTCATTCTGGCAGCTCTGCTGATAACTGCTGGCATCTCTGCCCAGCAACCTCCCGTAAAAACATCCGGTGTGCCGCCGGCAACAGTAAAATTAACTTCTCCGGCTGATACCCTTCAGTACACTCTTGGAGCTTTTATAGGTCAATGGTTAATGAAGAACGGATTTGCAATAAACGATCCCCCCCTCTTTAAAAAAGGAATGGACGATGTGTTGCAGAAAAAACCTCTGTTGATTAACGATTCAACCATTGTGGGCCGTATTGCTGCATATCAGCTTGCAATGCAAAATGAAAGGAGCAGGCAGATGGAAGAGCAGCTTTTTGCCTCTTTAAGAGGAAAACCCGGGGTTGGAGTCCTGCCCGACGGAGTTTATTATATCATTGAAAAGGCTGGCACTGGAATACGCCCGACAGCAAAGGATAGCGTCGTAATAAACGCTGTCGGCATTTCTCCCGATGGTACTGTCTTTGAAGACACATTTCAAAAAAAGAAAGCAATAACAACTTTGACCGGAACTTTAATCCCGGGACTTAATGAAGCAATACAATTAATGCCAGAAGGATCCCTATGGAGGATCTTTGTTCCTTCAGCACTGGCTTATGGCCCGGCAGGATTGCCCAATGTGATCCCGCCAAATTCCGCACTGGTTTTTGAGATTACATTAATGGAGGTGAAGGTCGTGAAAAAGTAAATAGTATTTAGTAAGACATAGAAACGTTATAAGCAACAATTAACAACTGAGAAAAATTGGAATGATTTGCAGAGGAAAACATAAAATGCCTCATGGTTTCAGAGAGAAAAACTCTATTATTAAGAGCATTGTCTTTCTGTTCCTTGTTGTATTGTTTTTCCAACCCTATGCGCTTGCCCAGGTCATTTCAAATAACGGCGCCGTTATGTCTGTCACCTCCGGTGCGGTTATAACCACGAAAGACCTTTCTAATGGTGCCGGTACTATCTCAAACAATGGAAATATAACCCTTTCAGGGAATTATACGAATGCAGGAACGACTAACGGGAATGGTACAATTAACTTAGCAGGTAACTGGACGAACACTGGAACGTTTACTCCCGGTACCGGTACAGTTAATTTTAACGGTTCAGCTGATCAGACAATTACAAAAGCAGGAGGTGAAACATTTTTTAACCTTAACATTAATAACTCGGGAATCTCTCCTGCCAACCTTCTGCAGTTGTCAAATGATGTGACTGTTTCAGGAACATTAACAATGACCCTGGGAAGTATTGATGCAGGGAGTAATAAATTATTACTTTCAAATCCATCTATCGGATCTTTAAATTATACCTCCATCACCGGAAGCAGGGTAATTGGTAAATTTGAAAGAGGAATTAACATTGCCGGCACTTACTTATTTCCCATCGGGACTTTAGCTAATTATAACCCTCTAAATCTGATTACAAATGTTATTCCGGCTGCCGGTTCAATTATTTCAGAATTTATCGCTGGTAATCCCGGGAATAACGGTCTTCCTAAAATGGATGGGCCTGTAGAAGTTGGAGATGCATATACTGATGGTTATTGGAGCTTAACAGCCAATAATGGTTTTTCGTGCGGGGATTATAGCATAAGTTTAGATGGATCGGGATTTTTAACCACGATTTTTAATGATACCAGGATACTGAAGCGACTTGCCGGAGGAGACTGGTTCTTTGATGGAACACATATCGATGCCATCGGAACAGTCTGCTATCGAAATAATCTGACAGGGAATATCTCCGCCTCCGGTACACAATTTGGTCTTGGAAAGAGCGGGCCCAAAATAATAAGTCAGCCTTCAGACAGGTCAGTCTGTATAGGTTCGAATGTCAGTTTTTCTGTTGCTGCTACCGGTTATCTTCCTCTGACCTATCAATGGTATAAAGCTCCTAATATACTATTAAGTGATGATATAAAATTTTCAGGCACAAATCTGCCTACTTTAAACATTACAAATGTTGTTCCCGGTGATGCCGGAAATTATTACTGTAAAATCACCGATGGGCATGGGCGTTTCACACTAAGCTATGCAGCATTGCTGACAGTGAATCTGTTACCTGCAATTACTTTAGATCCTGTTTCTCCTGTATGTAATACGTCTAATAGTTTTAGTTTACCATATACAGTAACAACTGATAGCCCAATAACCTACTCTATTATTGCAGGAACTCCTGCAATGCCAGGTTTTGTTGCTGTTACAGATGTTGCACTTCCCGTATCTCCTGTTTTAGTAACTATTCCAACCGGAATTGCTGAAAACACCTACCAGTTTATTATTACCGTGAAGAATGCAAATGGTTGTGTTTCTACAACATATCCTTTTACAGTAGAGGATTATGAAAATCAGATTGCGGCTGCAGGAAGTGACCAGGCCGTATGTGGTCTTCCACTCAGTGCTATTTTGGAAGGGAATACTCCTCCAAAAGGAACTGGAACCTGGACCATAGTATCAGGGCCCGGGAATGTTGTATTTACCCCAAATTCAAATACAGCCGGAGCAACAGTTACAGCAGATACCTACGGGACATATTTACTCAGGTGGACAATAGTCAATGGAACCTGTAGCAGGAGCGATGATGTCATGGTAGATTTTAATGAAGATCCGACAGCAATAAGTGCAGGTACAGACAAGGGAGTATGCGGACTTGTCACAACGATGTCAGCAACGGCACACAGTTATCTTTCAGCGCCCAATGATCATACCGGTTCAACGCGGGCATGGAGTCAGACAGGCGGTCCCGGGACAGCTACCTTCACTACTCCAGGGTCACCCACATCAGGAGTCACTGTAGACATCTACGGAGTGTACACCTTCCGGTGGACAGAGATCAATGGAACCTGTAGCAGGAGTGATGATGTTGTGGTAGATTTTAATGAAGATCCAACGGCAATAAGTGCAGGTACAGACAAGGGCGTATGCGGACTTGCCACAACGATGTCAGCGACGGCATACAGTTATCTTTCAGCGCCCAATGATCATACCGGTTCGACGCGGGTATGGAGTCAGACAGGCGGCCCCGGGACAGCTACCTTCACTACCCCCGGGTCACCCACATCAGGAGTCACTATAGACATCTATGGAGTGTACACCTTCCGGTGGACAGAGACCAATGGAACCTGTAGCAGGAGCGATGATGTTGTGGTAGATTTCAATGAAGATCCGACAGCAATAAGTGCAGGTACAGACCAGGCATTGTGTGGAGTGCTTACCTCGGCACTAACGGGAACAGCACACTCATATCAGGCAGGGAGTGATCATACTGGCAGCACAAGACAATGGACCCAGGTTGGTGGAGTAGGTACAATCACCTTTACTGATGCCACTAATCCCGCCACGCAGATCTCAGCAGATCTTTATGGCACTTATGTACTGAGGTGGACCGAGACCAATGGTACGTGTTCAAGGAGCGATGATATTGAGATTTGGTTCGAACCGACTCCGGCCATTAGTGCTTCAGATGAAATTATTTGTAACAAAACATTCACTAACATCTTGCCAACGACACTGACTTCCCCCAGATATGGGGTAAGATATGTATGGAATGTTTCTGATCCAAGTGGATTAATTATAGGCGAAATGCCCTCAGTTGGGAATGGCTATAAGATTGGAAGGGCCATTAAGCAGTCTTTAAACAATACAGGAGATACTCCAAATGAAATCATCTATACACTTACGCCCTATACTATTTTTGCAGATAGTAGCCTTCATTGTATAGGTAACCCTATTGATATACATGTATGGGTAGAGCCGACACCACAGGCAACAATAGTCACGACTACGCCGATAATATGCAATGGAAGTACTATAAATGTGACGATCAACAGTCCGACGGTAACAACCACATCTGCCAATCTGAGTTATGTAGTAGCCGTAACAAGTACAGACCCTCCTCATTTAGGAGGTACTGCATCAACAGGATTTACAAAGGTTAAAACAGACTTACCATTTACGATCATTGGGACTCTGACCAACAGCAGTGATTCACCAATATCAGTTACCTATACAGTTACCCCAAAGCTAAATGGTTGTAGTGATGGACCGCCACAGTTTATAACTGTTAAAGTAGAGCCGACACCACAGGCAACGATAGTCACGACAACCCCAATAGTATGCAACGGGAGTAATATAAATGTAACAATCAACAGTCCGACGGTAACTACGACATCTGCCAATCTGAGTTATGTAGTGGCAGTAACCAGTACAGATCCTCCTCATTTAGGAGGAACGGCTTCAACAGGATTTACGAAACTTAAAACAGACTTACCGTTCACGATCACTGGGACTCTGACCAACAGCAGTGATGCACCAATAACAGTTACCTATACTGTTACACCAAAGCTGAATGGATGCAGTGATGGGCCGCCACAGTTTAGTACCGTTAAAGTAGAGCCGACACCACAGGCAACAATAGTCACGACAACCCCGATAGTATGCAACGGGAGTAATATAAATGTAACAATCAATAGTCCGACGGTAACTACAACATCTGCCAATCTGAGTTATGTAGTGGCAGTAACCAGTACAGATCCTGCTCATTTAGGAGGAACGGCTTCAACAGGATTTACAAAGGTTAAAACAGACTTACCATTTACGATCATTGGGACTCTGACCAACAGCAGTGATGCATTTATAACAGTTACATATACTGTTACCCCAAAGCTGAATGGATGCAGCGATGGGCCGCCGCAGACAGTAATTGTTAAAGTAGAGCCGACACCACAGGCAACAATAGTCACGACAACCCCGATAGTATGCAACGGGAGTAATATAAATGTAACAATCAACAGTCCGACGGTAACTACGACCTCTGCCAATCTGAGTTATGTAGTGGCAGTAACCAGTACAGACCCTCCTCATTTAGGAGGAACTGCATCAATAGGATTTACGAAACTTAAAACAGACTTACCGTTCACGATCACTGGGACTCTGACCAACAGCAGTGATGCACCTATAAGAGTTACCTATACTGTTACCCCAAAGCTGAATGGATGTAGTGATGGGCCGCCACATTTTATTACTGTTAAAGTAGAGCCGACACCACAGGCAACAATAGTCACGACAACCCCCATAGTATGCAATGGAAGTAATATCCATGTAACAATCAACAGTCCGACGGTCACAACCACATCTGCTAATCTGAGTTATGTAATGGCAGTAACCAGTACAGACCCTCCTCATTTAGGAGGTACTGCATCAACAGGATTTACAAAGGTTAAAACAGATTTACCGTTCACTATCACCGGCACACTGACCAACAGCAGTGATGCACCTATAACAGTTACCTATACTGTTACACCAAAGCTGAATGGATGCAGTGACGGGCCGCCGCAGACAGTAATTGTTAAAGTAGAGCCGACACCACAGGCAACAATAGTCACGACAACGCCTATAATATGCAACGGTAATAATATAAATGTGACGATCAACAGTCCGACGGTAACAACGACATCTGCCAATCTGAGTTATGTAATGGCCGTAACCAGTACAGACCCTGCTCATTTAGGGGGTACTGCATCAACAGGATTTACAAAGGTTAAAACAGATTTACCATTCATCATCACCGGCACACTGACCAACAGCGGTGATGCATTTATAACAGTTACCTATACTGTTACCCCAAAGCTAAATGGATGCAGTGACGGTCCAACCAAGACAGTGATCGTAAAAGTCAATCCGACACCCAGAGTGATTCCGGTTAATATTAGCAGTCTTAAACCTGATTCTTCAATTTGTTCAGGAGGAACCACTGCAATTAAACTGACAACTCCAACAGTCATGACATCCGGAGCAATCATATTTGATTACAATGTAAGTGTTACAGGTTCAGGAGTTGTCGTCGGGAATACTTCTCCTGGCATGAATCTCCCTAAAAATTATACAATTGCTTTCCCTTACCAAAATAATTCGGATACAATACAGTCAGTCTATTATTCAATTACACCCAAAGTTGATAATGCTATCTGTGTACCTGGAAATATAGTTGTCAGTGAAATAAAAATACATGCGAGCCCTCTTCAGAGTATAGTTGTTACAAAGCAGGTGACATGTTCAACAGGGAATGGTCTCGGTGCATTAAGTGCGGTGATTTCAAAAGGAGCCAACCCTTATCATGCTGTTTGGGATGGACCTTTCGAGTATCATCAAGTCGATTTGTTGGACATTTCAAATCTACAAGCGGGAAGATATACTGTTAAGATAACTGATAATCTGGGTTGTTCCCGCAAAGACTCTATCGTGCTTGGTTCGAAAAGAGCCAACGCCAATATTTATGCATTTATCATACCTCCTGGTAATTACAATATAAGTTGTATTGGATCTACAGATGGTATGATTCTTGTATCTGCAATAGGAATTACACCACCTTATTCTTACTGGGTTGTCAAGAATAATGCAGATACAATATTCAGCGGCGTATTTAGCAATAACCTGAACTATACTGATCCTTCAACTTATGCTTATTATAATAATCTTGGGGCTGGCATTTATACACTTAAAATAAGAGATTTTAATGGGTGTGAGAATGATACCGTTACTAATCCGGCAAAAATAGTTTTCAAAGTTCCGCCCCCGATTGTTTCCGTGTTTAGTAAATCTTCACATTCGGGTTATAATATCTCATGTAAAGGGTATAATGACGGATGGGCATCGGTTCAGACATCTGGCGGACGCGGAGGTTATACATATAGATGGTATACATTAAATGGGAATATTCCAGGCCCTATTAATACCAACCGTATAGATAATCTGACAGCCGGAACTTATTTCCTGGAGACAAAAGATGTTTTAGGCTGCCCGAAGATTGATAGCACAGTAGTTACCGAGCCGGATGGGCTGCAATTGTCACTTTCTCAATTGTCTAAATCTGCCGATGGCAATTTCAATATTTCATGTAATGGAGGTAATGATGGTTCTATAGCAATAACTATTTCAGGCGGATCTGGCAATAATATATATTCCTGGACAGGTCCGGCCGGATTTACTGCCTCGACAAAAGATCTCACTGGTTTAAAAGCGGGAGTCTATAACTGTTTAGTCAGGGACCAGAATGGCTGTATTCTGATTCCTTCTCCTTCATTTACCCTAACAGAACCATCTGCCCTTGTAATAAGTCCACCGGTAATGTCAGTTTCAACAGATGGAGCCTATAATATAAATTGCTACGGGTCTAATACCGGCTGGATAAATATCACAGTTTCAGGAGGAAGTATCGGGACATATAAATACAACTGGAGTACATCAGACGGATCTGGGATCATTAATGGACAAAAGGATCAGACCTTACTTACTGCCGGCACATATAATCTGGTTGTGACGGACTCTAATAAATGTGTCATTACAAAAGACATAACCCTGACTTCGCCTCCTGTTCTTGTTACACAGCTTTCCCCCACAAATATTACATGCAAGTCTCCTGGCTTTAATAATGGTTCGATTAGTCTGGCAGTTACAGGCGGTATTGCACCATATTCATACTTGTGGTCTAATGGTAAGGCTACAAAAGATATCGCTGGACTGACACCGGGAAATTATACAGTAACCGTTACAGATTTTAACGGGTGTATTAAAAAAGACTCGGCAAGAGTTGATCTTCCGCCTGATCTTACTTATACAAAAAGTGTGTCCGGGTATAATGGTTATGGTATAAGCTGTAATGGTCTGGCCAATGGCTTCATCGATGTGAATCCGACAACCGGATCGGCTCCTTTCGTTTACACATGGACCGGGCCTGACGGATTTAATGCTGCAACAAATAATATTTCAAACCTTATTGCAGGCCAGTATCACCTATTGATCGTCGACAATAATGAATGCAAAGCATCGGAAACCTTTGATCTTACTGAACCCGGGAAATTTGGATTTACTTTCACACTACCGTCAAGCACTGCAGGCGGGTTTAATATTAATTGTGCAGGAGAAAGCACAGGATCTATTGATATTGAACCGGTAAATCAGGTAAAAACGGTCAATTATTTATGGTCAGATGGTATCTTTGGCAAAACCAGGACGAATCTTCCGGCAGGTAATTACAGTATAATCATTATAGATGCAAATAATTGCCATGCAAGTTCAACAATTACTCTTACAGAGCCTGATTATATGAAACTCATCTTCGATATTTCGCCGCCGTTCTGTCCTGACAAACCGGATGGCGTTATTGGAACAGATGTCACCGGTGGTGTCAAAGGAGCTGGTTATTCATACAGATGGTCAGATAACTCTACTAACAGTAACCTTGTAAATATTACGGAAGGTTATTATAAAGTTACCGTAACAGATATGAACGGATGTTCTATCAGGGACTCAGTTAATGTAAAAGCAATAAACGAAGCATGTCTCGTAATTCCAAATGCAATATCCCCGAACGGTGACCTGATTAATGATGTCTGGAATATTGGGATGAAAGAGTTGTATCCGTCAATGGAAGTAATTATATTTAACAGGTGGGGAGAAACTATCTGGAGGTCAGAAAGAGGATATCCGCGACCATGGGATGGAACCAGCAATGGCTCTTCCCTCCCAATTGACTCTTATCACTATATAATTGATTTACATAACGGATCGAGACCGCTTATTGGTAATGTGACTATAGTAAGGTAAATTAGAATTATTTAAAGCTTTTGTGAGAAGACTCGCTTTCATATTAATAATGCTTCTGATTGGCAGCCTGACATTCGGACAACAACTACCATTATTCAGTCAGTACCTTTATAATAAATTCCTTATTAATCCCGCTGTGGCGGGAAGCGATGGGTATACAAGTGTCAGTCTGACTGCCAGGGAACAATGGGTCGGTTATTCCGGAGCGCCAAGAACCTTTTCTTTCAGCTGGCAAACCAGGATTCTCAAAAAAAGCTTCATACTGAAGCAATCAAGCGTAAGACGGCAAATTTTCAGGCCGAAATCTGATGGGAAAGTTGGACTTGGCGCATACATATTCAGCGATAAGAATGGACTGATTCAAAGAACCGGCTTCCAGGTTGCTTATGCTTATCATATGTGGCTCCAAAAGAGTACACAACTCTCTTTTGGTCTTGCCTTTACAGGCTATTATTACAAGATTGATGAAACGCAGATAAATTTTGAAGACCCAAACGAGCCATGGATGAACAATAATCTCCGCCGGGGTATTTTTGTCCCTGATGTGACATTTGGCGCTTATCTGCTTAATGCTAAATACAGCCTTGGATTTTCTGCAGATCAACTGTCTGAAGCCGCTGCAAAAATCGGAGGTCCTGCTTATAAAAATTTTACAATGAGCAGACAATATTATCTTTTTGGATCATATGATTTAAATATATGGAGTAGTACAATAATCCAGCCTTCGTTTCTCTTAAAAATGTCGGAACAACTTAAACCTCAGGCTGATGTGGGTGCTTCATATATTTACAATCAGGGTTTTTGGGTAGGTTTGGCTTATCGCACCAGCGGGGCTTTAATAGCAAACGTAGGTGTAAAATTTCAGAATATGTTTTTTGGATATGCATATGATTACACGTTACAGGAAATTCAAAGTATTACCTACGGGACACACGAAATAACGATTGCCCTTAAGTTTGGAGACAATTCCAGAAGATACCGCTGGCTCGACAGGTATTGATTGAAAGAAAAGTGCCTAAAGTTTAGAGTGCCTAAAATGCCTAAAGTTTTCGCAAAATGTAAATTATTGAGCTACTCTTTTTTTTATTAAAGAAAGATAAGAATGCGAACCACCCGGCTATAACCATCCCTTTGATAAAAGACAAGCCTGATCCTTTATACTTTTCACTTAACATTGAAATATAAAATACATCAAGTGGAAGGCTTCTTAATTTTTCGAGGCAAAAGCCGGCTTTTTCAGAAAATAGCCTGAATGTGGCCGGATTAAAATGCCATAAATGCCTGGGAACATCCCATGCAGCCCAGTACTGCTTATAATGTTCTGCATCGTACGAGCTGCAATTGGGTAATGCAATAACACAAACAGCACCCGGCTTTAATATCCGGCAGATTTCTGAAGCATATTTAAACGGATCGTGAAAATGTTCGAGTACATGCCAGAGTGTAATACAATCAAAGCTACCTGATTCAATTGCCGATATTTTATCAGGTGCAGAAATATCCAGGCCAAAATGTGTTATGGCAAAGTCACGGGCTTTTTCATTTATTTCAATACCTTTAACCATCCATCCGGCCTTTTTCATTGTGCCGGCAAAGTGGCCCGTCCCGCTTCCGATGTCAAGTATAGTTCCCTTATCAAGACCAGTGATCTTTCTAATGAGCTCTTTCTTTCTGCGGACCATAAGACTCCTGGCAAAACGGTAAAGCTTATTGGAAAAACCTTTTGAAGTATCGCTGTGTGATATATAGCTGTCAGATTTGTAAAATCTGGCTATCTCACTTTCCTCCGGGTAATCCTGCGTAAACGAGAAATCACAGGCAGAGCATTTAAATACTGAGAAATCCTTTCTGCTGATAAAAAAGTCATTGCAGTTAAATTGCAGACCTATATTTTCAGAAGAACAAAGAGGGCATACATTATGATGCACCATGCTATTCGGACTTAGATTTCATTTTAAATTTAGTAAAGAAATAGCCTGCGAATAAAAGGATGAGCAAGACTGAACTTGCCAGCGAAATCTTATTTCCTGCATAGTAAGAAACAGGCTTAAAAGTAAATTTTATTTCATGATCTCCGGCGGGAACAACCATGCCTCTGAGGACCCAATCGGTACGGAAATACTGACTCTCTTTCCCATCAATATAACATTTCCATCCTGCGGGGTAATATATTTCTGAAAAAACTGCAAGTTTCTCTTCCCGGGCAGAGTATTTATAGACTAACTCATCAGGTTGATATGAAACAAGTTGAATCTTTTCATTTTCCTGAACAGGAAAGGACGATTTTGATATCTGATTCTTAAAAGTATTATTGATTATTGCCTCTTTTAAAGGATTAAATGAGTTTATAAATGAAATCTCCTTATTGGCATTTTCTACCAATACCGGTTTCTCTGCAAACCAGGCATTCCCAAGTGCATTTGGATTTATTAACGGGGGTGTTCCCGGATTATAAATTATATACCTGGTATTTAACATATTCAGAAAAGGAAGAGGAGTGTTGTTATATATTTGCTGGAGGTCATCAATCGATTTAGCTTTTCCGGCAGCAACTTCAAAGAGAGTTATCCCAGGATAAAAACATGTGTCAATTAGTTCAGCATATCTCTCCATTTTAGCACCATGGTATCCACCAATAGATTTATGAAAATAAGAAGTAGGTGAATTATCATTAAATGTGGAAGCAGCAAGATTAAGCACTCTGAATTGCGATTGATCTTTCATGATAAATGCATCCGCAACAGAAGGTGCAAATGTTTTTTGTATTGAAGCAGGTCTTTCAAAACGGTCAGCATCAAGATACCTTTTATCTACTGTCCACAAATCTGAAACAACCAGTAACGCAATAATAAGTATTGCATACTCTTTCCTGAGTTTATCAAAAGTAAAACCAAGAATAACACCCGAAGAAAGTAAAATAAATACCAGTGATCTGAATGCATCATTTCTGAGCAGATCTTTTCTGTCTGATATAAGTGCGGTCTTAAGCCATGCTGGCAATTCACCTTCATTTTGACTGAGAAATGAACCTGCAATACCCGGAATGATGATTACAAGTAAGATAAATCCTCCGGTTATCACCATGGCTATTTTTAATCCCCTGATTATTTGGGCTTTCGTGATTGACCCATTGAAAATATCCCTGAGTGCAAGAAATCCCAGAAGTGGTATGCAAAATTCTGCTATGACAAGAGTCATTGTTACAGCTCTGAACTTATTATATCCGGGGAAATAATCAATAAAAAAGTTTGAAAAAGGCATAAAGTTCTTGCCCCAGGCTAGCATTATTGACAATATTGTTGCTGCCAGCAGCCACCATTTTTCAGGACCTTTAATAAGTATCAGTCCAAGGACAAACAGGAAGAAAACAATTGCACCTACATAATGAGGTCCGTCGGTGCCGGGTTGGGTACCCCAGTATTTCTGAAACTGATTGGCAGCAGCCTGATTATTATTCTGACTTAATACTTTGAAAGTTTCCGAATTACGGTCAAATGGATGACTTGATCCTCCCTTATAATTAGGTATCAGGAGGTTAAATGTTTCATCAACTCCGTAACTCCAGGTTGTGATATAGTCTTTATTTAAACCTGAAGTTCTGTTCATATTTTCACCTGTCAGATCTGATTTTCCCCTTATCGAATATTTTCCGTATTCATAGGTTGTGTACAGACTTGCGAAGTTTATTCCTATTGCAATAATAAAAGGTATTATAAGCAGAGCAGATGTCTTTAGAAATTTTACAACCGATTGGTTTTTCCAGGAATATACAAATTCGACAATTCCGAATATCAGGAGACAGATCAACGCATAATATGTGATCTGCGGATGATTTGCCTGAATCTCCAGGGCAAGAATAAAAGCAGTAAATAATGCTCCCTTGAGTGCATCGTGTCTGTAAGCATAATAAATCCCTCCTATCATAGGAGCCATGTATGCAAGAGCTATTGCCTGAGTATTGTGCCCGGCCCCGAGAATCTGAAAGAAAAATGATGAAAGACTGTAGGCCAGGGCTCCGGCTATAGCCAGCCATGGATCAACTTCAAAAATCAGGAGCATGATATAAAATCCCAGCATAGACAGAAACAATACTGAAACCGGCATTTTAAACATTCTGAGAAATGCATCAGCATATTTAATCAGGTTCCCCGGATATCTGGTGGAAATAAGATATGCAGGCATCCCGCTGAAAATCGAATTGGTCCACAACGGCTCCCGTCCGTTCTTTTCACGAAAGTCCTGGATCTCCTTGGAGTTGATTTTTGAGACAGTTGAATCGTTAGCTTTGAGCATTTTGCCTTCCAGAACAGGATAGAAATATGCGAAAGAAACCACAACAAATATTAGTACGGCAATCAGATGTGGCAGAATGGGTTTGATTTTATCTTTTAGTTCCATTGAAATGTTTTTAAGGTTTCTGTCCTGAAAAAAACAAAATTATGTAATTAATTATTTATAAATCATCTGTTATTCCTTTTAAAGAATTCAGATTGGTTTTTAAGTTTTTAATTTTTGACCATTTGTTTATAAATCCTCTGATCGATTGTAATTCAACAGGCTCGTAGAAGTTGAACAGATACAGGATAAAAGGGAAACTAATCAAGCCTGCTGTTTTAATAATCATCCTCGGAAAAAGTACCAGTCCATTTAGCAATAACCCGGAAAAGGACAATATGGCACCGGTAACTAACATCACGGTTAATTTTCTGATCTCATAAGGTACGTAGAACACTTTCTGAGAATAATAGTAGCAGGCATACCAGTAAATAAACTGAGACAGAAGTGTAGCAACTGCAGCCCCGGTAATATCCCAGACCGGGATTAACAGAAAGTTAAGTACAAGGCTTAATACTGTTGAGAAAACGACAATAATTCCGATTATCCTGGTCTTTTTTGCAATATGTAACCCATATACAGTAACTTCCTTCATATTAGCAAAGAATATCGACATAGATAATACCGGTATTATTACAACTGCATCCCAATAAGCTTTTGAAGTGGCAATAACTTTTATTATTTCAAAAGAAAAGAGCGATATTCCAACTATTCCAAGCATGAGTGCATAAGACGAATAGAGGAGTACTTTAGAATAGAATCTTTTATTATCAGGGGAATCCATTCGTTTTATCATCATTGGTCCAAGTGCCAACTTCATAGAATCGGCAAGGACAAGTTTTAGAACACTTGAGATCTTAAAGGCAAGGCTATATAGTGCCACTGATTTAAGAACTGTCAGCGAATTAAGTGAAAACCTGTCTATTACAGTGAAAAGAGCAGCTGAAATATTTGCCAGTAATAAAGGAAAGCCATAGGCATTCATTGACTTAAATATAATCTTGTCAAAAAATACCCTGCAATTTTTAAGTGTATAGCCAAGTAAAAGTAAAACAACAAAACTATTGCCGATTACCTGTGCGAGATAGATGCCGTCAAGCCCCATCTTTTTTGAAAGGATGAAGTAGAATGTGAGTGTTAAAACAGAGATCAGTTTAAGCAGGTTCGTGACGGAATAGAGGACTGATCTTGACTGAAGCCGCATCAGAGTATTGATGACATTATTTACCGACTGGATAGCCGATGCAAGAATAACGAATGTAATTACCTTTGCCCAGTCGGTTTTTGAGAATATCATTAACGATAATGAGCCGGAAAGCGGGATCAGAGCCAGGCAAAATATCAGAGAGACAATAACCTGAGTTGACAGCGACATGAAAAAAATGCCTTTCTGATTATCTTTATATTCTTTATCCCAGAACCATCTTGTGAGGCTTTGCGGCAGCCCGGATGCAAGCATTGCTGTCAAAACCGTGGCGGAAATCTCAAGAACACTGAGTACACCAAACTGCTCGGTTGAGAAAAACTTTTGATCAGTATAGACAGGGATCAGTAACAACCCGACGAGCTTAACTGCTACATTGCCAAGACCATAAATAACTGTGTCCTTAAATGATGTTTTTATTGATTTTAACATGTTACAATCTCACCACCGGATTTTAAAATAGCAGAATCAGTTCTGATTATTTTGAGAATGCTAAGATAACATTTACAATTTTATCGGATAACTGTTTTGAATTACTTGTCTGCAATCAGAGTCAGCCCTTTAAGAAAAAGATGTCTGAAAGGAGTATTGATCAGAACTTTCTTTAAAAAAGAATCTTTAATGCTGGGATCAATATAGTGTACTTTTGCTTTCCCAAAACCGGCAATAATGGCGCTCTTCAAAAGAGTGAAGTAGCTTTGCTCGTTCAGATGATATTGTTTATAATGATCAGAAATCGTATCTGGCTCTTTCTTTGGCATTGGTTTCCCTTTAATAATGCTTAAAGCTCTTATTAATTTATATCCAAATCTTCTTCGTATCGTATTTGGGAAAGTATATACAAGCAGACGACCGCCCGGGTTTAATAAATTATAACATTTTTTAAAGAAGGCTCTGCCCTCATCAACAGCTATATGCTCAATGAAATCAATAGAAACTATACGATCATACCTGACTTCTTCTTCTATCTTTTCAAAAGAACTTATCTGGAATTTGCATCTGGCCTTTAATTCGTTAGCTTTTGATTTTGCCAGTTTTATTGCCTCATCTGAAAAATCGATACCAGTTGCATCTCCACCGCTTAAAGCATGGTAGATCACCAGTTCTCCCCTGCCGCACCCTATGTCGAGTAACTTTGATGATTTATTTAAATCAAGATAGTTGATAACCATCCGGAACTTATCGATCAGCTGTTCGAACTTCCCTTCAAAGCTTTTAAACTCGTCATGACCGGTCGCATTCTCCATGAAATAACTTTCGGTATACAAGTGTCTGACATCTTTTGAAGAGGTCTCTTTTTTACTCATTTGATTTTTTTGTTAAAATTTCCTGATAAAGGTCAGATAGCCGTTCAACAAAGACCTCTTGTCCAAAATATTTGTGTGCGTAATTTCTGATAGCTTCTTTATTATATGATCCAATATTTTCTGATATACTTATTATCGCACTTTTCAGTTCTTCAATATTGTCTTTTGGAATCAGCATGCCGGTTGATGGAGTCACAATCTCCTGAGGGCCTCCACATTTTGTTGCAATGACCGGGATTCCGCAAGCCATGGCTTCAATAAGAACAATCCCGAATGTTTCATACCGGCTTGGAAGAACGAAAAGATCGAGTTTTGAATAAAAATCTGCAATCTCATTTTGCGATATCTCTCCATAAAATTTACATTTAGAATCAATATCAAGATCTTTAGCCATCTTTTTGAAATCCCCGAGCAATACCCCGTTACCTCCTATATGCAGAAAGAAATCTTTTTTCTCAAGCAGCGATACTGATTTTAATAATATATCCAAACCTTTATTATTGTTCTTTAATGATCCCAGAAAACCAATATTTATAATCTCACCAGACTTGTTTTTTTTGAGCCCGAATTTATCAATATCAACAATGTTATGGATGACAGTGACCGGACGATGGCAAAAAGAAATGATTTCTTCACTTAATGCCCTGCTTACTGCAATTATACTTGTTGTTTTCCTGAGAGCATACTTTACACACTGTTTATGAAACCAGCTTCTGAAATACGATTTTATCCTGGAATGTTCAGTAAGAATGGCGGGGATCTTTCTTTTCTGCTGTATTATAGTCCCGAGAAATCCTCCCGGATAGGATAAGTGGCTGTGAATTATATCTATCTTTTTCTGTTTCAGTATTTCATCTTTAATAAACCGATACGTATTTGCCAGGTATTTTATTTGAGTAATTACAGGAAAAGACTTGTTGATAGTGACTTCATATTCGGTTACTCTTCCGCTCTCTTTTTTCAAATATGAATAGTCAGAAAATGGAGCAAAGTGAGAATAATCAACTTTAAAATAGACAACAATAATATCGTGCTTTAAACTTAAGGCTTTAACTTGTTTCTGAACAAAAATCCCGCGCCATTTTTGGTTCTGATCAGGATAAGAATGTGTGAGTACCAGTATATTCATCAGAGAATCTTCTGCCGGTTTGATGCAAATATATCCAATTGATCTGTTCGGAGACTAGCATGTTCTGAATCTTTTTTGTTAAAGGCTGACCTGTTATTCTTTGAACAGAGTCATTATTTCTTTCTTTGACAATCCCCTGTTATAAACTCTTAACTCATCGAGAATTCCATTAAAATGATTGTTAGTACCTTCACCTATGTCGTAGTTGTTACCTATAAACACGGGCTCGGTATTACTGGTGGAATATGATGTGTATTCTCTGGTTTTTTTCGTGCATAGTTTACCGTTTATCCAGGTTTCAATTGCAGTTGGTGTCAGGTTTACCACACAATGAGTCCATTCCCCTACGATTAATCGTGTTGGATTAAGGATGGTCCAGCGCGACGGATCAGGATAAGGTAACAGGTCCACAGGTTCGAGGTAGGATTTTGTCATATCATGATAACCTGAGGAATATCCATATTCATAAAACGCCGCTGAAAGCCGGTTATCATTCCGTGTATCATAAGATCCGAATGAATAAACCATAAAACATCTTGTATTGTTATTCATACTGTATTTACTTATTATTGAGCCATTATTCTCAGTTATCTGGGCACCTCTTGTATTAAGCCAGAATGAAAATGACAGCCCATACAGGGAATTAATTGTATTGGTTAATCTCACATAATCCGTGGTTCCGTTAAAATCCATGGCCTGTGATTTCTTCCCGGCAACATAATTATGAGATGTATAATCAATTCCGTTATTAATAAGTGGACCCATATCATTAACATTTCCATCAAAAGGCATATATAATACTAATCCTGTTGTGGGCATATCCAGGTTATTCAGATTAACAGTAATATTCGCATTTCCTTTTTCATTGTTTTCATCTTTACCTTCAATCACTAAAGTATATTTTGGTGTTGTTTCATAATCCATGGCATCTGCATTGTGAACGGTAATTTTACCATCTGTTTCGGATATATCGAAAGCTGAATTTGTATTACCGCTGATAATTGAATACTTCAATGTCAGTCCGGGAGCTGATACCTGACCAACAAAACTTCCCGTATCACTGTTTTCATCGATTGAAAATGTTTGATCATTTATTGCAATTTGAATATTATTCAGATTTATAATAATGTTTGCAACGGCATTTTTGTTTTTAGTGTCTTTTACCTGTACCTTAAGTGTAAAGCTTGGGGTTGTTTCATAGTCAATTGCAACCTTATTATTTACAGTGATTTTCCCGTCTGTCTCTGATATATTAAAGGCAGTGTTCGTGTTACCTCCGAGAATTGAGTAAGATAATGCTCGTCCATCCTCATCAAAGGCCTGAA
>Ga0208478_1000169_pt1 | contig 26027 bp, 27 predicted proteins | sample NGESurdeep072012_5_FD_184462 | JGI IMG/M metagenome (GOLD analysis project Ga0208478, IMG submission 184462) | Arctic peat soil microbial communities from Barrow, Alaska - NGEE Surface sample 415-2 deep-072012 (SPAdes) | ecosystem: Environmental > Terrestrial > Soil > Wetlands > Peat ...
CGGCAGCACCCGCGGTGTCGTAACGCGATCGTGGTGCGGCTCCGGTGCGCAACCCGCCGTACCAGCGCACAGTGGGGGCACCACGATCGGCAGCGGTACGTCGCCCGGCGGCGGCGCCGTGATGATCGCACCGCCCGCGCCCGGGCAACCACGTCCTCGGAGTGCCCGAGGCCGCGGCAACCTGCCGGTCAACGGCCACGACGCGGCCGGTCCGCACCAGGGGCCGGCCGCGTCGGCGTACCCGGCCCCGCAGTACGCCGCCCCAGCGGCTCAGCGCCGGGCCGCCACCTCCTCCAGCAGCCCCAGCACCGCCCGGGCGACGGCTTCCGGGTGCTCCATCTGGGCCACGTGCCCGCAGTCTTCGATCACCAACAGCCGGGCGTCCGGGAAGGCCGCAAACGCCCGGTTGGCGATGGCGACACTGACCAACCGGTCGTGGCGACCCCACACCAGCAACGTCGGCGCGCTGACCCTGGCGGCCTGCCGCCACAGGGCGCGCGGTCCGGTCGCCAGGTAGCTGCGCACGAGTCCACGCAGCGACTCGGCGAAGGCAGTGTCGTTGTGCGCCAGGCCGGTCCGGCGGCGGACCTCCTCGGCGGCCTGCCCGATTCGATCCGGGTGAATCCGGTCGGGGTCGTAGAAGCACAGCCGGAGCACGCCGAGGGCCCGCTCGCGGGCATCCACAGCGTTCAGTCGGCGCTGCGCCACCCGACGTACGCCGGGCAGCAGGATCAGCGGCAGCCGCGGGTCGGAGATCCGACGGGGGTCGAGGTTCGGCAGGGCTGGCGAGACCAGCGTCAGCGTGCGGACCAAATCCGGGCGGGTGGCGGCCACTCGGGTGCATACCGCGCCGCCGAGGGAGTTGCCCAGCACGTGCACCGGCGCGCCACCGCGGGCGTCCAGCAGTCCGATCACGGCCCGCACGTGGCTGCCCAACCGATAGCTGCCGTCCGCGGGCGGCCCCGAGCGACCAAATCCGGGCAGGTCCAGCGCCCAGCAGTCCAGCCGGCGCGCCAACAGCGCCATCAGGTCGGTCCAGTTCGTCGACGCACCGCCCAGACCGTGGACGAACAGCGCCGGCTCCGCCCCAGCCGGCCCGGGGGCGTGCCGGACGAACAGATCCACTGCGCCCACGCGCTCGACCGTGCCTGGGAATGCCGGCAGCGGTGGCGCTGTCAGCGGCGGCAACTCGGGCAGTACGGCGCCGGAGAAGGTCACCCCAGTCGTGACCGCGTCGCCGAGCCAACCGCGCCCGACTCCAGGTGCGACGCGACGGACCGGGCCGGCCTCGGTCATGGCACCCGCTCCCAGCTTGCGCCCACGGGTACCTCCCGTCGCCCCATGGTTGTGATCACCGTCGAGCCGGCGGCACCGACGGCCGTTGCCGTCCCATTCTCCACCACCAGACCGGCGCACTCCGGCAGGGCCAGGATCTCGACGTCGATCGCGGCAGCGCGCAGGGCGTCCGGCCAGTCCGTCCGCGCACCGGTCCAGTGCGGCACCACCGCGGCCCGGGCTACGACACCCAGCCCCCGCTGCACCAGCGGCCAGGAGCCATGGCGCCGTTCCGGCACCACCGTCCAGGCGCACAGCAGCATGGCCCCGGCGCTGGACCCGACGACGCTGACGCCGGCATCGACCAGCGCCGGCAACAGCGCACCCACCGGCGTACTGGCCAGCGCCGCAGCCAGCCGTGCCGGCGACCCACCGGGCAGGACCACCAGGGATGCCTGCCGGAGCGCCGCCACGGCCCCGTCCGGATCCTCGCGGGCATCCGGGGCGACCGCACACTCCCGGGCCCCGAGCGACCGGAAGTGGCGCACGCCGTTGGCGCTCGCGGTCGCATAGTCCTGGCCCACGGCGCCGGCCAGGGCGGTGACCACCACCGGACCGCCGCCGGCCCTGACCAGCAGGGCGGCGTCCATCCGGCGACAGCCGGACGTGAACTCCGCTCCACCTTGCAGGCAGACCCAGCCGGCCGAACTTGTCTCAGTCCCCGGTGCGCTCACATTGGCCCCGTCACAATGGCCCCGTCACTTCGGTCTGCGTCGCACCCGGTCGGTCGACTAGGGCAGCGAATCACGCGCCGTCCCTGCGTTGGCCAATGGCCGACCGCTTCTCAGGCGGTCTTGCGCCGGGAGCCGGCCTTGGCCCGAGCCGGCTTGGCGGGCCCGTCGGCTACCGGCGCCGGGGTCGTCTTCGTCGACCTGCCGGTCGACCTCGCGGTAGTCGCGGGAGCCGTTGTCGTCGGCTGCCCGCTCGTGCGCGCCGTCGGCCGCTTGGCCGCCGTAGCCGCCTTGGCCGCCGGGGCCGTGGCCGTAGCTGAAGCGGCGGGCTTGGCGCCGGACGCGGTCGCCGTGCGCCGCCGACGCTTCGGCCCGGCTGTGTCCGCCGCGTCGGTACCCGCTGCGCCGGCGTCCTCGGCAGCGTCCGGCGAGTCCGCCACGACGCCTACGACCGGATCGGAGCCGCCTCGACGAGCGGCGTCCACCGACGCGCGCAGCGCCGCCATCAGGTCCACAACGGTGCCGGTGGTCGGCTGCTCCGCGGTCGGGGCCACCACCTCGTGGCCCTGAATCTTCGCCTCGATCAGCGCCTCCAGCGCTGCCCGGTAGCCGTCGGTGTACTGCGCCGGGTCGAAGTCCCCCGTCAGGCTGTCGATCAGCAAACCGGCCATCGCCAGCTCCTGCGGCCGGACCGCCACGTCCTCGTCGGTGAACCCGAAGTCCGGCGTCCGGATCTCGTCCGGCCACAGCATGACCTCGAGCACGAACACGCCGTCGCGCACCCGCAGCGTCGCCAGCGACTCCCGCTGCCGCAGTGCCACCTTCACCAGGGCTACCTTGCCGGACTTCTCCAGCGCCTCCCGCAGCAGCACGTAGGGCTTGGTGCCGGTCTTGTCCGGCTCGAGGTAGTAGCTCTTGGCGAAGAAGATCGGGTCGACCTGCTCCAGCGGCACGAACTGCAGCACGTCGATCGTCCGGCTGGTGGTCAGCGGCAGGTCGGCGAAGTCGGAGTCGGAGAGCACCACCGTCTCGCCGCTGGGCAGCTCGTAGCCCTTGGCGATGTCGCCGTACGACACCTCCTGGCCGTCCACCGAGCAGACCCGCTGGTAGCGGACCCGACCGCCGTCCTCCCGGTGCACCTGGTGGAACGACACGTCGTTCTCCTGGGTCGCGGAGTAGAGCTTGACCGGTATGGTGACCAGGCCGAACGAGATCGCGCCCTTCCAGATGCTGCGCATGCCTGCCTCGCCGTCCGTCGGATGGAGCGCTGCGACCCAGTCGTACCCCCCCGACCAGGCCGTATGCCGCCCGACATCCTCACCCGCCGATCGCTGAAACGCCAGTACGGGGGAAGGTTTCATCTCGTGACCCGGCCGCTGGACCCCTACCGCGCCAAGCGCGATCCCGGGCGGACACCGGAGCCGGTGCCACCACCCGGACCGCTGCCGGCCGGGCCGCTGCGGAATGGGCGGGGCGACACCTTCGTGATCCAGGAGCACCACGCAACTGCGCTGCACTGGGACTTTCGGCTGGAGCGGGGCGACGTCCTGGTCTCCTGGGCGGTCCCCAAGGGGCTGCCGCTGGACCCGCGGACCAACCACCTGGCGGTGCACACCGAGGACCACCCACTGTCCTACGCCGGGTTCGCCGGCGACATCCCAGCCGGGGAGTACGGCGGGGGTCAGGTGACCATCTGGGACCGCGGCACATATCAGACCGAGAAGTGGACCGACCGCGAGGTTAAGGTCGTGCTGCACGGTGCCCGGGTCAGCGGCCGCTACGTGCTCTTCCCCATCCGCGGCAAGAACTGGATGATCCACCGAATGGACCCGCCACCACTCCCGGACTGGCAGCCGCTGCCGGAGCTGGTGCGCCCGATGCTGGCGACCGCCGGCGCGCTGCCGGCGGAGCGCGACGACGAGCGCTACGGCTTTGAGCTGAAGTGGGACGGCGTGCGGGCAATGGTCTACGTCCAGGGCGGCCGCGCCCGCGCGCTTTCGCGCAACGACCGGGACGTGACCGCCTCCTACCCGGAGCTGCGGGCGATGGCGGCATCGCTCGGCACCCGTCAGCTGGTGCTGGACGGGGAGGTGGTGGCGCTGGACGAAGTCGGCCGGCCGAGCTTCGGCGTCCTGCAGTCGCGGATGCACGTCACCAAGCCGGCGGACGTCCGCCGACTCGCCGCCCAAGTGCCGGTGACCTTCCTGGCCTTCGACGTCGTGCACCTCGACGGCCGCGATCCGACCGCCCTGCCCTACGTCGAGCGCCGCGCGCTACTGGACGCGCTCGAGTTGTCCGGCCCCGCCTGGCAGACCACGCCGTGGTTTCGCGGCGGCGGTCGGCAGGTGCTCGCGGCGTCGGTGCAGCAGGGCTTGGAGGGCATCGTCGCCAAGCGGCTGGACTCGCCGTACCAGCCGGGCCGGCGCTCGGAGGCCTGGATCAAGGTCAAGAACCTGCGAACCCAGGAAGTCGTCATCGGTGGTTGGAAGCCGGGTCAGGGCCGGCGCGCCGACACCATCGGCTCGCTGCTGCTCGGCGTCCGGACCGACGACAGGCTGGTCTATGCCGGGCACGTGGGCACCGGCTTCACCGATGCGGCGCTGCGCGACCTCGCCGACCGGCTGGCACCACTGCGCCAACGAACCAGCCCGTTTGCCGACGAGTTGCCGCGGCCGGACGCCCGGGACGCGGTCTGGGTGGCACCCAGCCTGGTCGGCGAGGTGGAGTTCGGCGAGTGGACCCGCGACCGCCGGCTGCGCCACCCCTCCTGGCGCGGCTTGCGCCCGGACAAGGAGCCGGCGGAGGTACGCCGTGAGCCCTGACCGCCGGTCGCCCGGGTGAGCCCGGCCGCGGCCAAGGTCGCCGTCGAGGTCGAGGGCCGCGCGCTGGTCCTGACCAACCTGGGCAAGGTGCTGTATCCGCAAACCGGCCTAACCAAAGCGGCGGTGATCGAGTACTACACCCGGGTCGCGCCGGTGTTGCTGCCGCACGTGCGCGGCCGGCCGCTGACCTTCAAGCGCTACCCCAACGGCGTCGACGGCGGCTTCTTCTTCGAGAAGAACGCGCCGAACAGCACTCCGGACTGGGTGCGCCGGGTGACGCTCGCCAGCCCGGGCAGCACCAAGAACCGGGAGACGATCACCTACGCCGTCCTGGGAGACCTACCGACGCTGGTGTGGGCCGCCAACCTGGCGTCGCTGGAGTTCCACGTGCCGATGTGGCGGGTGGACTCCGGCGGCGAGGCCGGCGGCGCCGACTTGATGGTCTTCGACCTCGACCCCGGTCCGCCGGCGACGATCGTGGAGTGCTGCATGGTGGCCGGGCTGCTGCGCGCGGCGCTGGCCGCGGACGGGCTGGCCGCCTACCCCAAGACCAGCGGCTCCAAGGGCCTGCAACTCTACGTGCCGCTGCCGGAGACGTCCGCCGAGCGCACGTCGGCCTACGCCCGGGCGCTGGCCCAGCGCCTGGAGCAAGAGAACCCCGACCTGGTGGTCTGGCGGATGACCAAGGCGCTGCGCCCGGGCAAGGTGCTGGTGGACTGGAGCCAGAACAGCGCGGCCAAGACCACAGTGGCCGTCTACTCGCTGCGCGCCCGACCGCGCCCGACCGTCTCCACTCCGATCAGCTGGGACGAGGTCGAGTCCTGCCACAGCGCCGACGACCTGGTCTTTACCTCCGACGCGGTGCTGGCCCGGGTGGAGCGGGCCGGGGACCTGTTCGCGCCCGTGTTGCACCCCGGCGTACCGCTGCCGTCCTGATCCCCTCGTCCGGAGGCATCAGTCAGGCGGTAGCGATCGCCTCGTCGTCGGCGCCGAGCGCCGACCACACCATCGGCCTCTCCAGATGGCGCCGCGCGCGTGCCGCCCGGTTGGCCCGGGTATGCCGAGCGCATCGTCCGGAAGCGCATCGTCCGGAAACGCATCGCAGCGAACAAGCCCGTGCTGGCGTACGACGTAGTTGTCCTCGGGGCCGGCTCGGCGGGTGAGACGGTGGCCGGGCAGCTCGCCGACGCCAGCCGCCGCGTCGCGCTGGTCGAGGCGCTGCGGGTCGGCGGCGAGTGCCCGTACGTCGCGTGCATGCCCAGCAAGGTTCTGCTGCGGGCCGCGGCCGTCCGCGCCGGGCTGGCCCGGGCGGCGTGGCTGGGCGGGACCGCCACGGAGCCGGACGCGGGTGACCACGCCGCCGCGTACGCCACCGCGGTTGCCCGTCGCGACGCCGTTGCCGAGCACCGGGACGACACCGCGGCGGCCGAGTCACTGACCGCGCGCGGCGTGGACCTGCGGCGCGGGTTCGGTCGCGTCGCCGGGCCAGGAATTGTCCCGGTCCGTTCGCCGAACGGCGCCGCACCGACCGAGCTGGGCTACCGCGACCTGGTGATTGCGACCGGCTCGCAGGCGATGACGCCGCCGGTCGAGGGGCTGGCCGACGTCCCGACCTGGACCAGCGACGAGGCGCTGTCAGCCGCGGAGCTGCCGGGCCGGTTGATCGTGCTCGGCGGCGGTCCGGTCGGCTGCGAGCTGGCGCAGGTCTTCGCCGGGTACGGCGTGGCAGTGACCGTGCTCGACCCGGCGTCGCGGTTGCACGAGCGGGAGCCGGCCTTCGTCGGGGAGGCGCTGCACCGGATCCTCACAGCAGACCGGGTCGACGTCCACCTCGGCGTGCACGCTGCCCGCTGCGCACCGAGCGCCGATGGCCTGGTCGTGGCGCTCGATGACGGCCGGACAGTCGCGGCGGACCGGGTCCTGCTGGCTACCGGCCGAGCGCCGAACCTGGCCGGCCTGGGCTTGGAGACGCTCGGTATAGCGGCCGACCGCGGCCTTGGCCTCGACGACCACTGCCGGGTGCGCGGGCAGGAACACGTCTGGGCCGCCGGCGATGTGACCGGGATCGCGCCGTACACCCACACCGCGAGCTACCAGGGCCGCGTGGTCGCCGCCAACCTGCTCGGCCGGCCGCGCCGGGCGGACTACCGGGCGATCCCGCGGGCGGTCTACACCGATCCGCCGGCCTACGCGGTCGGTCTCACTCCCGGGCAGGCCGCCGCCGCCGGCATAGACCTGGCGACGGCGGCGATGGACCTTGACCAGACGGCCCGGGCGCTCATTGCCGGTCCCGATGCGCTCGGCAGCGAGACCGGCGCCGGCGGCCGAGTCGAGCTCTACGCCGACCGGCGACGCGGCGTCCTGGTCGGCGCGGCCGCTGTGGGAGCGGGCGCGGATGAGTGGATGGCGGAGGCCACCCTGGCGATCCGGGCCGAGGTGCCGGTGGAGATACTCGCCGATGTTGTGCACGCCTTCCCGACCTTCGGCGAGGCGCTCGAGCCACCTGTGCAGGAGCTTGCCGGCTTCAGCTGAGAGGACCACAGATGCCCGACGAGATCCCGGAAGCCGACGCGCTGGAGCAGGCTACGACCGCAACGCCCTCGTCGCTGGCGGCAGCCCCGCCCGAGCCGAGCGTGCCGGTGGAGGCGAACGAGGCGGACGCGGCCGAGCAACTGGTCGAGGTCGAATTCGACGACGACTACGACCGCTGATCAGCCGGCGCGGCCCTCGGTTGATCACGCTCACTCAAGGCGGCTAAGCGTCCGGACGATGTTCTGCCCATGCAGCTGCACACCGCTCAGTGGGACGCGGTCCGAGGGTGGTCGCGCCCGTTGCCGCCAGGCGACGGCCCGCACACGCTGGTTATGGCCTACGCCGGGTCAGCCCAGCTCGACGACCCCGGCCCGCTGCGTGATGTCGTCGCGGCGTACCCGACGTCCTGCGTCATCGGCTGCTCGTCGGCCGGCGAGATCTTCGGCGACACGGTCAGCGACGACACCCTAACGGTAGCAGTCGCGCACTTCGGCAGCACGCAGATCACGTTGAAACACGAGCGGGTACTGGACCCAACACACTCACACGCCGCCGGCCTGAGCCTGGGTAAACGCCTCCGCAGCGGCCAACCGGAGCTGCGCGCTGCCTTCGTGCTCTCCGACGGCCTGCGCGTCAACGGCAGTGAGCTGGTGTCCGGATTGGTGGAGGGCACCGAACCCGGCGTGCTCATCAGCGGCGGTCTGGCTGCTGACGGGGACCGATTCCGACGAACATGGGTGTTGGTCGACGGCGTGCCCCGCAGTGGCTTCGTCACTGCGGTCGGCTTGTCTGGCCCGGACTTGATCGTCGGCAACGGCTCGCGGGGAGGATGGGACATCTTCGGGCCGCAGCGGCGGATCACCCGGTCAGAGAACAACATTCTGTTCGAGCTCGACGGCCATCCGGCCCTCGCGCTCTACAAGCGGTATCTCGGCGACCGGGCTGCCGGGCTGCCGGCCACCGGGCTGCTGTTCCCGCTGGCTGTACGGGTGCCGGGTGCCGCTGACCGGCAAGTGGTGCGCACCATCCTCGCCGTGGATGAGCAGGCCCAGAGCATGACGTTTGCTGGCGACGTGCCGCAGGGCTCGCTGGCTCAGCTCATGCGGGCGAGCTTCGACCGGCTGGTCGACGGCGCCTACGACGCGACCGTCGCCGCCCGGGCAGCACTGACCACTGACGAACCCACGCTGGCGGTAGCGGTGAGCTGTGTCGGTCGACGACTACTACTCGGCGGTCGCACCGAGGACGAGCTGGAGGCGGTGGTGTCCGGCCTGCCGGCGCACGCCGAATTGGTCGGCTTCTACTCCTACGGTGAGATCTCCACCACCACGGCCGGGGCATGTGACCTGCACAACCAAACGATGACGATGACGACGATCGCCGAGCACAACTAAAGATGGCAGCCTCGGTGCCGGTGTACCACCCGAGTCTGGTCCGGCAATTGCGCCGCCTGAGAGTCGTGAACTCCCAGCCGGACTCCCTGCAGTTGTCGACGCTGTTGCGCCAGGTCAGCGACTCCTACGCCGAGGCCGACGACGGACGCTACACGTTGGAGCGCTCAATCGAGATTTCGTCCAATGAGATGCGCGCCTTGCACGATGTGCTCAGTCGGCAGGCGAGCCAAGACGCCCTGACCGGCTTGCCGAACCGAGCGGCCTTTACCGAGCTGCTCAGTGGTGCGCTTGCCCGGCGGCGTAGCAGTCGGACCGACGTCGCTGTCCTGTTCATTGACCTGGATGGCTTCAAGGCAGTCAACGACACCCTGGGGCACTCCTCTGGTGACGAGGTGCTGGTGCGAACCGGCGAACGCATTCGCAGCGCGGTCCGCGAGAACGACGTCGTGAGCCGGCTTGGTGGGGACGAGTTCGTCGTACTGTGTCCCGACATCGACAGCATCGACACTGCTGTCTCAGTGGCCCGGCGCATCGCCGCCCAGCTGGAGTCGCCGTATCACCTCGGCGTACAGGACACGACCATCAGCGCGAGTATCGGCATCGCAATGGCCGTCCCCGGGGTCACCAACGCCGACGAAATGGTACGCCGAGCCGACATCGCGATGTACGAGGCCAAAAGTGGCCGGCGTGGGCAGTTCCTGGTCTTCGATGAGGAGATGCGGCTGCGGGTCGACGGGCGACGCTGCACCGAGAACGCGTTGCGCACGGCCATCAGCGACGACGAGTTCGTGCTGCACTACCAGCCGGTGGTCCGGCTGTCCGACCACAGCCTGCTGGGCATGGAGGCCCTGGTCCGCTGGCAGCGTCCCGGGCACGGGCTGGTTGCTCCCGACACCTTTGTCAAGGTCGCCGAGCAAGCCCGGTTGATCAGTGCCATTGACTCCTGGGTGGTGACCGAGGCGTGCCGGGTCGGCGCAGCCTGGCCGCACCCGACCGCCACCGTCGCTGTCAACCTGTCCGGCCGAGACCTGGAGCACGAGGACATGCTCACCGTGGTGAGCCAGGCGCTGCAACGCAGCGGACTGTCGCCGCGACGGTTGGTGGTCGAGTTGACCGAGACCGTGCTGATGTCGGAGAACGCGGCAATCCCGCGCAACCTCGCCCGGATCCAGGCGCTCGGCGTACAGCTCGCCATCGACGACTTCGGCACCGGCTACTCGTCGCTGTCCTACCTGCGCCAGCTGCCGGCCAGCATCCTGAAGATCGACCAATCCTTCGTGACCGCGATCGAGGCCGACGACGCGGCTACGGCCATCGTCGGCGCGGTGGTCACCATGGCGCACGCGCTCAACCTGAGCGTCATCGCTGAGGGAGTGGCAAGGCCCTGCCAGGCGGAACAGCTGCGGCTGCTCGGTTGCGACGCCGCCCAGGGTTACCTTTTCGCCCGGCCGCAGCCGGCCAACGAGCTCGACAGCTACTTTGACGCCGGCCAGGCGGCCCGATGGGCTGCCATTATGAGCCCGACTGACCCGACGCCCGGCCCGGGTGGGAGATACACCGAGCACGGGCACTCAGTCGGTGCGGGAAGGGCTTATCCCCGACTCTGCCAACCCGACGGTCCGGGGACGGCCGGCTGATTCGCCGCCGGAGACGAGCGACTCGACCGGCTGGCTACGCAGGCGGCCGCCGTTGTTACTGTTTGGTAACTACAGCGGCGCAGGAACACCTGCTCGGACGGGAAGAAAGCGTGACGACCCAGCCCACGGAACCTCCGCAGTGCCCGGGGTCCGCGCGGCTCGCCGCCTCGATCCCGCCCGGCCTGCCTGGCGCCCGCGGCACTCGGCTCCCACGGCCAGCGCGTCGCGCCCAACTGCTGGGCGCTGCCCAGGAGATCTTCGTGACGCAGGGCTACCATGCTGCGGCCATGGACGACATCGCCGAGCGCGCCGGCGTGAGCAAGCCGGTCCTCTACCAGCACTTCCCGGGCAAGCTGGAGCTGTATCTGGCGCTGCTGGACCAGCACGCGGCCGACCTTGTCGAGCAGGTCCGGCGCGCGCTGGAGTCGACGACGGACAACCAGCAACGCGTCACGGCCTCGATCGGGGCGTACTTCGAGTTCGTCGACGGCGAAGGAGAGGCGTTCCGGCTCGTCTTCGAGACCGATCTGCGCAACGAGCCGTCCGTGCGCGAGCGCGTCGAGCGCAGCCTGCAGGACTGCGTTGAGGCCATCGCCGACACCATCGCCAAGGACACCGGCTTCCGCCCGGACGAGGCTCTGCTGCTCTCGGTCGGCTTGGCCGGCCTAGCCGAGGTCAGCGCCCGCTGGTGGCTGCGCTCCAAAGACCGGGTGCCCCGAGAGCGCGCCGTGGAACTGCTGGTCAACCTGGCCTGGCGCGGCATTTCCGGTGCCCCCCGGGCCTGAGCCGTTCGCGGACGGCGCAGCGCCGTGATGTCTCGGGTAGCGGCCGGCCGCCAGCCCGTCGGCTAGCCTCGAACTCCCGTCCGGCCGGCGAACCGCAGGAGGCTCTTGGTGGAGGTAAAGATCGGCGTGCAGTACGCGCCGCGTGAGCTCGTGATCGAAAGCGGGCAGACGGCCGAGGAGATCGAGAAGGCCGTTGGCGTCGCACTGCGAGCCGACCTGGGGGTGCTCACCCTGGTTGACGAGAAGGGCCGCCGGGTCCTCATCCCCGCCGACAAGCTGGCGTACGTCGAGATTGCCGACGCTGAGTCCCGCCGGGTGGGTTTCGGCTCGATGTGATCAAGTGTGATCGAGTGTGATCGACGTGATCGAGCGCGGTATGCGGGTCGATTCGGTAAAGCGGTCATCCTTACCAGATCGATGGGTCGTTGGACCTCGTCGACAGGGTGAGCACACCGCCGAGCGGGTGCGACCGGCTGGCTGACAGGGTTGCGCGATCACCCCGCGGGCAGAACCCGTGCACGGGGACCCGCCCCGCAGACAAGGAGCTAACCGCATGATCGGCTACATCATCGGCCTCATCATCACTGGCCTCATCATCGGTGCCTTGGCCCGGCTTGTGATCCCGGGCCGCCAATCGATGAGCATCGTCGTGACCATCGCTATTGGCATGGTGGCGGCGCTGGTTGCCGGTCTGATCGCGCACGCGCTGGGCTTGGGCGCCATCTTGACCTACGTGGTTGCCGTCGTGCTCGCCGCCGCTGCCGTCTACTTCATCAGTGGCAGCGCGCGCGCTCGGGGCCGCACCACCGTCTGACGCCAGGATCGGGCCAACAGCAACCGCCGTCTCCCCCGGGACGGCGGTTGCTGTCGTTTACGCCGACAGTCCCAGCAAGGCCAGGCGGCGGCAGTGCGCATCGGCGAGCCGGGCCATCAGCCGCCCCACCTCGGTCAGATCACCGATACCACCGACGATCAGCATCGCTAGCGCCGCGTGCTCGCCCGCCACCCGGTAGGCCTGGCTCAACGCCTCCCCCATCAGCCGCCGCGCCCACAACGCGAGCCGACCTTGCACCGGCGGATCGGCCGCGATCGCGGCCTGCACCTTGGCTACGGCGAACGAGGCGTGTCCTGTGTCCTCGAGCACGTCGAGTACCAGTGCGCGAGTATCCGGGTCGACGAATGCCGCGACCTCCCGGTAGAAGTCCGTCGCGATGCCGTCGCCGACGTAGGCCTTGACCAACCCCTCCAGCCAGTTGCTCGGCGCGGTGGAGTCATGAAAGGCGTCCACCGCGGAGACGAACGGCTGCATCGCCGACTCCGGGTCGACGCCAAGTCCACGTAGCCGCTCGCGCAGCCGCAGGAATTGTCCGAACTCGGCCACAGCCATCCCACCCAACGCCGCCTTGTCGCTCAGGGTGGGAGCGAGCCCGGCGTCGGCGGCCAACCGCTCGAAGGCGGTCAACTCGCCATAGGCCAGTACGCCGAGCAGGTCGACCACCGCCTCCGGCGGCGGAGTTGGCAACTCGGCTGCGGCCGGCGGCGGGGCGGCCGCGGACTGCTCGGTCACCTGTCGCCTCCTGGTCGGCGGTGGTTGTCGGGAAGGTTGTCGGGAGTTGTCGGCAGTGCACCGGAACCCTATCGGCGCGACCGGGGCTGCAGCGGCGCTGAAGGCTCCGACCGAGTGTCAGCATGTCGACCACCGCGACGGCGAGCAGCAGTTCGCGCACTGTTGCTCCTTCGCGACCCCGACGGAACCCAGCTCGAACTGTTCGCCACCGCGCGGGCCCGCGCAGACCGACCGGCACGGAGTACCGGTCTCTACAATCCCGCCGCGTGACCAAAGACGATCTGCACGATTTCCAGCGGACGAGTTTCACCTGGGAGGGCACGCGGCACGACGTGTTTCGTCGCGGCAGCGGCCCCGCCGTTCTCGTGACGAGCGAGATCCCCGGTATCACCCCGAACGTCGCGAATTTCGCCCGGCGGGTCTGCGACCGCGGGCTGACCGCCGTCGTTCCGCAGCTGCTCGGCGTCCCCGGCAAGGCCTGGACCTGGCCCTACGTCATCCGAATGTCGGCCTGGACGTGCGTGTCCCGCGAGTTCGTGTCGTTCGCTACCGGCCGGACTAGCCCGGCGACGGTGTGGCTGCGGGCGCTCGCCGGCGAGGAGCACGAGCGGTGCGGCGGCCCCGGCGTCGGCGTGGTGGGGATGTGCCTCACCGGCGGTTTCGCTCTGGCGATGATGGTCGATGAGGTCGTCCTCGCTCCGGTTCTCAGCCAGCCCAGCCTGCCGACCGCCATCACCGCCGCCGAGAAGCGCGACCTGGGCGTCTGCCCGGCCGATCTGGACCGGGTCAAGGAACGGGTGCGGAACGGCGGCGTCTGCGTACTCGGTCTGCGGTTTACCGGTGACCGTCTCGTGCCGGCCGAGCGGTTCCAGCGGCTGCGGGAGGAGCTCGGCGACGGGTTTCTCGGCGTCGAGATCGACTCCTCGCCGGGCAACCCCTACGGGCTGCGTCGGAGCGCCCACTCGGTCCTCACCGAGGACTTCGTCGACGAGCCGGGGCATCCCACCCGGCAGGCCCTGGACCAGGTGCTGGATCACCTCACGACCCGGCTGCTCCCTGGCGACGGCGCCCGGGTCGCTGAGTCGCCGTGATCCTGCACCCGACTCCTATGATCCAGGCCGTACGCCGCCGCGCGCGGCGAGGCTGAACCTCGACGAGTCCCCCGCCGGCATGGCGGCGTTCGGGGCGACGAGCTTGAACTGGGCTCTTCGTCACACATCGTCTGTTTGCGGTTTTCAGACGCCGGCGACGGTGATGACGGCGTCGGTGGCAAAGCCGGCGAGCAGGCCCGCGAGGAGGCCGTAGGCGAGCAGGTCGGTCCGTTTGGCCTTGGCGGCGACAGTGATGAGCTGAGTGATGACGTAGAGGATGGAGCCCGCCGCCAGCGTAAGAAAGACGACGCTGACCGGCTCGCTGGTGAAGCCGTGCCCGACGGCGGCGCCGACGAAGGTGGGACCGCCGCCGATCAGGCCGAGGGCGGCAAGGAACGCCCAGCTGGGCCGGGCTGTGTCGGTGCCGGCGTCGGCGGCCAGGGGGGCGACAATGCCGAACCCTTCGGTGGCGTTGTGCAGGCCGAATCCGACCACGAGCAGGGTGGCCAGGGCGATCTCGCCGGATGCGGCGGACTGGCCGATCGCGAGACCCTCGGCGAAGTTGTGCAACCCGATGCCGACCGCGATCAGCAGGGCCAGCCGGCGCGCGGGGCTGGTGCCGGCGCCTGCTCGGCGGGCGGTGAGCTCCTCTGCGGCCATCGCCCCCGGGCCGAATCGGTGGCGCGCAGTGGCGTCGCGCCGGCGCATCCATGCCTCGTAGCCGACCAGGCCCAGCAGGCCGACGGCAAGGCCGGCGGTGAACAGCGCGCCGTAGCCAGCGACCGGTCCCAGCCCACCATTGCCCTCGTGCACGGCGGTGAGCGCGGCGTCGATCGGTTCCCACGCCGCGGAGAACACGTCCCAGACCAGGAAGACCAGCACGCCCACGGCGGTGGCGTTGAGGAACACCCGCAACCCCGGCACCGGGCGGCGCAGTCGAGCCAGCGGCAACCCAAGCAGGATGGTCACCCCGGCGATGAAGCCGAGTAGCAGCGTTCGAGAGAGGCTCATGAGGACTTCCTTTTCGTACCGGGGCAGCGACTTAGCTTAGGTAGGCCTAACTAAAGTGGCACGGGTGTGAGCAGGGTGTTGGCGGGGGCGCCCGTGACGCGGTCGCCGCTCAACCGAGGCGGACGACCAGCGTGACGGCAAGGCGGCGTGGCAGCGCCCAGCCCCAAGAGCTCGCCCGCCTCGACGTACAAGCTCGCTATGAGCAGCACCTCGACCGTGCGGCGGTGCGACGGCGGCCCGCGATGAAACCCTTCGTCACGTCCTCGACGGCAAGGACTCGGCTGCTGGCCTGGCGGACGAGGTACTCGGCTGCTGGCCTGGCGGACGAGGTACTCGGCTGGCGCCTTCTCACTCATACCGTGGGCCGTTTGCAGGGCAGCAGTGTCGCCCCCCCGGCGAACGTCGCGGCAGCTCGCCGGCCGACGAGCGGCCCGGCGGACTCCAGAGGCGTCGCGCGACGCCCCCCGGGGCGGGGTGCGAAGCCGCCCATCAGATCTGCGCGAGCAGGGTCTGCATCTCGGTGACCTCGCCGGTTTGGCTGGTCTCGATGCTGCGGGCCAGGTCGGTGGCCGGCCGGTACTGGCCCGCCGCCTTCTCGGTGCGGGCTAACGCGATCGCCCCCTGGTGGTGCCCGATCATCATGGTGAGGAACTCACGGTCGAACGCCGACCCGGTCAAGCCCTGGAGCATCCCCATCTCGGCGTCGCTCATCATCCCGTACGGGGAGGTCGTTCCCCCCATGCCGGGTGACGGGCTGCCGCCCATCCCGGACGTCGACCCCATCGGGTCCGGGGTCATGCCGGGCACCGGGCTACCGCCCATCCCGGACGTCGACCCCATCGGGCGCGCCGTCGTGCTGGGCACCGCGGTGGGCTGGTCCCAGCTGGTGAGCCACCCGGTCATGGTCGTGATCTCCGGACCCTGGGCGGCGCGGACCCGCTCGGCGATCGTCTTGACCTGCCCATTGGCGGCCCGGGTACCGGCCAGGGTGGCCATCTCGATGGCCTGCTGATGGTGCGGGATCATCAACTCGGCGAAGTTGACGTCCGCGGCGTTGTGCGCGGCGGTCGGGGATCCCGACGTCGCCGCCGGCGCCGGCGCCGGCGCCGAGCTGATGCTGCTCGCGGTGTTGGAGCCACTGGAGCCGCAGGCGGCGAGGGTCAGCGCGGTCAGGGCGCCGGCGGCGGCCAGCGGCAGGAAGCGGCGTGGGGAAGACGGCGAGGACGGCAAGACGGTCTCCTGGTAGGTCGGAGGACAGCGCGGACCATGCACCGCGTTGGGCGGCGGAACGAACGCGTCGGGGAAGGAGCTGGAGTTGGGAGTGCACGACCTGCAGGACGGCGGGTTCCTGCCGGCGAGGACCGTCCGACCGGCGGCGGCCCGCCGCTGGACCCCGCGGTCCGCTGCCGTGGCACCAACCGAGGCCCGGCGAGCGAGGTTCTCATCGGCGTCGTCGCCAGGGGCGCGCACCGGCGCCGGTGCCCTGCGCGCTGGCGTGGCTGGACGCCTGGGGGTGCCGGCTGGGGACCGGATCGCCGGCCGAGCCCACTCCCCCGCCGTCGCGGTCGGGTGCGATGTGATCGGAAGAGTCGCCTTGATCGGTCATCTCCTCCGGACCGCCGCCCATCATCGCCAGCATCGCCCGCCCGCCGGTGCGCAGGAACCGGACTATGAGCACCGCGGCGAGCACCAGAAACGCGATGTTGAGGAAGGAGGTGTAGTTCCAGCTGATCCCGGCGGCGCCGACGTTGGCATGCCGGGCCCCGGTCGGGACCAGGCCCAGTGGCGCGAAGACCAGCTCGATGACAAAGCCGGCGGCCACCATCGTGACGTAGAAGGTGGCGAACAGGAACAGCGCCATCCGGGTGCCGTAGTACTTCCGGTAGATCAGCAGCAGCGGGATGATGATCAGGTCGGCGAAGATGAAGCTGATCACTCCGCCGAAGCTGATCCCGCCGTTCCACAGCACCGCCGCCAGCGGCACGTTGCCGATCGAGCAAACGAAGGTCACCACGGCGACCGCCGGCCCGATGATCGGCCCCCAGACCTTCGCCAGCAGCGGGTGGCCGGTCAGGAACAGCCGCTGCCAGAAGCTGTCCGGGATCCAGGCACCGGCAGCACCGGCGATCAATAGACCGAGGACGAGGTCGCGCAGGATCGCGGCCCACGCCATCACGAAGTTGTGGCTCACCGCGGTGAACCCGGCCGGGCTGGCCAGCCGCCGCCCGAAGCTGCCCGCGGTGGCGACGCTCAAGTCCATGCCGGCGTGGCCCTCCATCGACCCGGCCAGCCCCTTGGCGGCCTGGTCGCGGGCCGCCGCGAGCAGCCGCCGGGACAGGAACAACCGGAACAGCAGCGCTAGCAGCAGGATCATCACCGGACCGCCGACGAACTCGGCCAGGGTGAACTGCCAGCCGATCAGCAGGGCAAGGATCAACCCGAGTTCGATCACCAGGTTGGTGGAGGCGAACTGGAAAGCCATCGCCGCGGTGAAGTCCGCGCCCTTGCGAAACAGCGACCGGGCCAACGCCACCGCCGCGTAGGAGCACGAGCTCGACGCCGCCCCCAGCACCGACGCGGTGGCCAGGCTGCGCGGCCGGTCGTCGGGTAGCAGCCGCGCGATGGTGGCCTTGCGGACCAGCGACTCGATCACCGCGGACAGGGTGAACCCGAGGATCAGCGACCAGGTGACCTGCCAGGTCATCGACCCGGCGACCGCCAGGGCGTGCCCGAGGGCGCGCCAGAGCGCCATCACCCACCTGTGCGGAGTCGGCCGTCGTCGTGGCCGCGGGCATGGCCTGGGCCGCAGCCGGTCGGCCGGCGGCTCATCGCCGCGAGGGCGATGAGCCGACTGCCCCGGCGGCGGTGTCGGCCAGCGGCCGGAACCGGCGCAGCCGCAGGCTGTTGCTCACCACGAATACACTGGAGAAGGCCATTGCGGCCCCGGCGAACAGCGGGGAGAGCAGCCCGAGGGCGGCGACGGGAAGCAGGACGACGTTGTAGGCGAATGCCCAGAACAGGTTGCCCTTGATCGTGGCCAGGGTCCGCCGCGACAACCGGATCGCATCCGCGGCCACCAGCAGGTCCCCACGGACCAGCGTGAGGTCGCTGGCCTCGATCGCGGCGTCGGTGCCGGTGCCCATCGCCAGCCCGAGGTCGGCCTGGGCCAGGGCGGCGGCGTCGTTGACCCCGTCCCCGACCATCGCCACCACCTTGCCCTGGGCCTGCAGCCGGCGGATGACGTCCACCTTCTCGGTGGGCAGGACGTCGGCGATCACGTCATCGGCGGCGATGCCGACGGTGGTGGCGACCGCCTTCGCGGCGCGGGTGTTGTCCCCGGTTAGCAGCACCGGGGACAGCCCGAGCGCGCGCAGGCTGGCGATGGCTGCGGCGCTGGAGGGCTTGGCGACGTCGCTGACCGCCACCAGTCCGCGGGCCCGGCCGTCCCAGCCGACGGCGACGACGGTCTGCCCGTCGGCCTCCGCGACCGCCAGCCGCTGGACGAGCCCGGCCGGCACCGGCATGGCCTCCGCCGTGAGCATCGCCGGGCGCCCGGCGAGGACCGCATGGGCGTCGACGACGCCGCGGACGCCGCGGCCGGGGGTGTTGGCGAAGTCGCTCACCGCGGGCAACGGACCGGCCTGCTCCCGGGCCGCCGTGGCGATCGCCTGCGCAATCGGGTGCTCACTGGCGGCCTCCAACGCCCCGGCCAGGCGGAGCACCTCGGCCGGGTCCTCGCCGGCGGCGGCCACGGTGCCCCGATAGGTCATCTTCCCGATGGTCACCGTGCCGGTCTTGTCCAGCACGATCGTGTCCACCCGACGGGTTGACTCCAGCACCTCGGGGCCGCGGATGAGCATGCCGAGCTGGGCGCCGCGGCCGGTGCCGACCAGCAGCGCCGTCGGGGTGGCCAGGCCGAGCGCGCACGGGCAGGCGATGATCAGTACGGCGACGGCCGCGGTGAACGCGTGCGCCGGCGACAATCCGACCGCGAGCGTCACCACCAGGGTCGCCAGGGCCAGCAGGATGACGACCGGGACGAACACCGCGCTGACCCGGTCGGCGAGGCGCTGCACCGGGGCCTTGCCGGACTGCGCTGCGGTGACCAGCCGGGCGATCTGCGCGAGCTGGGTGTCGGCCCCGACCCGGGTGGCGCGCACGACCAGCCGGCCGCCCACGTTCACCGTCGCGCCGGCAACGGCATCCCCGCCGGTCACGTCGACGGGGGCGCTCTCGCCGGTCAGGGGGCTCGCGTCCACCGCGCTGGCACCCTGGAGGACGACGCCGTCGGCGGCGACCTTCTCCCCCGGCCGGACGACGAACCGGTCACCGACGCGGAGCCGGCCGACCGGCACCCGCTGCTCGGTGTCCCCGCGCAGGACGCAGACGTCCTTGGCGCCCAGCTGAAGCAGGGCGCGCAGCGCCGCCCCGGAACGGCGCTTGGCCCGGGCCTCGAAGAACCGGCCGGCGAGCAGGAAGACGGTGACGGCGCTGGCGACCTCGAGGTAGATCTCGCCGGTGCCGCTGCCCCGGCTGGCGGCGACGGCGAACCGCATCCGCATGCCCGGCATGCCGGCGTCGCCAAGGAACAGCGCGTACAGCGACCACAGGTAGGCCGCCAGCGTGCCCATCGAGACCAGCGTGTCCATGGTCGCGGCCCGGTGCCGCAGGTTGGCCAGCGCGGCCCGGTGGAACGGCCAACCGCCCCAGATGACGACCGGGGAGGCCAGCGTCAGCGACAGCCACTGCCAGTTGTCGAACTGCAACGGCGCGATCATCGCCAGGGCCAGCACCGGCAGCGTCAGGACTGTGCACACCGTGAGGCGCTGCCGCAGCGAGGCCACCGCCGCGTCGTGCTCGGCCGCCGCCGGGTCGACCCCGTCCGCCCCGGCACCATCGGGCTCAGGCGGCTCGGGCCGGCGGACACCGTATCCGGTGGCCTCGATGGTGGCGACGATGTCCTCGGGTCCGAGCTTGGCCGGGTCGTAGCGCACCGCTGCGGTCTCGGTCGCGAAGTTCACCGTGGCCGAGACCCCGTCGAGGCGGTTGAGCCGCTTGGCGATGCGGGCCGAGCAGGAGGAGCACGTCATGCCGGTGACAGCCAGATCGATCGCGGCCGACCGCGGCCCAGGCGGCTGCCCGGGCACCGCGGTGCCGGTGCCGCGCTCGGTGGTGACGCTCACGACCTGCTCAGGCCCCGACGACGGCGTAGCCGGCCTCGTCCACGGCGGCCCGGACGGCGGCGTCGGTGAACCCGTCCCCGTCGACGGTGAGCGTGCCGGGCAGCGCCACCTCGACGGCGCGCACGCCGGGGACCTTGGCGACCTCCTCATTGACCGCCGCGACGCAGTGCCCGCACGTCATCCCGGTGACCTCATAGACCTTTTCGGCCATGACCTGCTCCTGACGCTCGCGGGGATTACCCTCTGGGGGTATCTGTCCCCAGCCTAGCAGTGGTACCCGCCCCGGTATAGACCTCCGGCCCAGCGACGAAGGAGCACCCGATGGCGAAGCCCGCCCCGGCCACCCCCGACCGGCCGGCCGGTCGGACCACCGCTGCCTCACCGGTGGCCGGGGAGGTGGCCGGCGCCGCGAGCGGGACCGGAGTCGTCCGCGGCTACACCGCGACCAAACCGCAGCTGCAGGGCCGGCTCGCCCGGATCGAGGGGCAGGTCCGGGGCGTCGCCAAGATGGTCGAGGACGACCGGTACTGCATCGACGTGCTGACTCAGATCAACGCCGTCCAGGCCGCCCTGGACAAGGTCGCCCTCGGCCTGCTCGATGGCCACGCCCGGCATTGCCTCGTCGGCCACGGCGGCGGCCCCATCGACCCCGAGGACCAGGTCGCCGAGCTGATGGGCGCGGTCGGGCGGCTGCTCAGCCGCTGAGGCGGTGCGCGGCGGGACCGAGCCGCGCTCGCGCCGCGGCCGCCCGCCGGGCGAACGGGGGGATCGGAGAGCGGCGACGTCCACGCGGGCGGGTTGGGTCACGTCGGCAAGTGCTGGCGGACCTGGGTGAGCAGGTCGGGGGCGGAGAGGAACATCGAGGGGTACTCGCCGTACCAGCGCTGTGCGCCGGTGGCGTCGATGAGCCCGAAGCTGTGCCCGGGCAGTCCGGGGTGCATCCCCTTGCCGAGGACGCCGTAGGCCTCGGACACGGTGCCGTCGTCGAGCAGGAACGGGGTCGCCACGCCGTAGGTGGCCATGTCCCGGCTGATCTGGTCGCGGGTGTTCATGACGATCGGCAGCACGGTGACGTCCGCCTGGGTGAACGCGGCCGGGTCCTTCTCGATCGTGGCCATCTGCTGCAGACAGGATCCGCAGCCGGCACCTTCGGAGAAGTAGAGCACCACGTTGTGGCCCCGGAAGTCCGCCAGGTGCACCGGCCGGCCGGCCGTGTCGGTGAGGGTGAAGTCGGGGGCCGGGCGCGCCGCGGCCGACGACGAGGGCCGCGAGCTCGCCATCATCGCGGCCAGCACCGCGGCGACGGCGACGAGCCCGACGGCCCAGAGCAGGAGGTGGCGCCGGCGGCCGCGCCGGGCCTGGCCCCGGCGGGTGGCGGCGAGCAGCTCGCGCCGGTGCGCGTCATCGCGGCGGGTGGCGGTCTTGCTGGTCATCATCGAGTCCTTCATGCCCGGGTGGCGTGGTGGCCGGCCGCGCCCTCGACGCCCGCGGCAGTGTCCGCGTCGGTGAGGGCCTCGGTGGCGGAGGTTGGGTTGGGGCGGTGCCGGTCGCGCAGGGTCGCGACGACGAACACAGCGGCGATGGCCAGGACGGCCAGCCCGAGAACGGGTTCGGGGACCGGCGCGGTCCATGCCTCGACCCGGGCGAAGACCCGGGCCAGGGAGCGGCCGAGGGCGACCTGGAAGCCGGGGCCGCCGGTCATCGTGCCGGTGTTCGCCAGGTAGAGGACGAAGCCACCCATCATCGCGAACGCCACCGCGACGGAGACGTTGACGGTGTTGGTGACCAGCGTGCGGCCGGCGACGTGCAGACGTACCGGCCTGGCCCGTATCCAGCAGCGCTCACCGAGCCGGAACCGGTCCCACCCGAGCGCCAGGACGAACAGCGGGAACGTCATGCCCAGGACGTGGCCCAGCCCGAGCACGACCCCGCCAACCGGAGACCCGGACAGCGCCGAGAGCGTCATCACGCCAGCGAGCACCGGAGCACAGCAGGACGAGGCGATCCCGGAGAACACGCCCAGGGAGAAGAAGCTCGCCGAGTCCCCGCGGGCGGTGTCCGGGGCGCGCAGGACGCTGGGCAGGCTCCACATCCGTCCGGATAGCGACCAGGCGGCGAGCGCGAGCATGAGGGTACCGCCGGCGTAGTACAGCGGCGCGTGCTGGTGACTGATCGTCGCGGCGACCAAGCTCATGCCCACGGTGATCGGGACTAGGACGAGCGCGAGTCCGGCGGCGAACACGAAAGTCAGCGGCAGCAGCCGCCTGCGGCGGTTCTTCACCGCCACCGCCAGGTAGCTCGGGGCCAGGAAGACGATGCAGCACGGCGCGAACAGCGCCACGCCGCCGGCGAAGAAGGCGGCCAGCAGGCTGCCGGTGCTCAGCAGGGTGAGGCCCATCACGCCCCCACCGTCGCGAGGCGGGTCGCGAGCAACCGGGCGAGCTTCCTGCGGGGCAACCGCCCCGAGCTGAACAACACCCCGCCGAGGAGCACCAGCGGATACATCGACGCCCGGTGGTCGCGCATTAGCCGCTTGCCCCGCGGCTCGGCCCAGTCGAGAAGTTCGACGCGCAGCGGGAAGTCGCGGGCGAGCTCGGCGAGGGTCCGCTGTGCGTCGGCACAGAAGTGGGAGGCCGGCGCGCCACTCCCGACGCGACAGCGACCCCCGAACTCGGGCACCAAGCGATCCGAACGACTGCTGGACCTCGACAGACACCCGAATTGCCTCCTTGACGGCCTTAGGCAGCAGATCCCGCGACGCGCGCCACGGGGCCCCACCCGGCCGAGCCACCACACGCAGCCCGCCCGCTACCTGCAACTGATTCGCAGGAGACAGCGTGCGGCAACTAGGCGGGTACCGGCCCGCGCCCGACGGTCCCCGATTGGGTGCCGTTCGCACGTTCGCGCCGAAGCTCTATGGGTGGGGTTGGCGGTCCGGTGAGCCGGGGGTCGGCTGACTCCAGGGCCTCGGCACCAAGGCGCTGCAGGTGTGCGGGCAGCACGTAGATCACTCGGCGGCCCTTCTTGCAGGCGGCCCAGGCGGCCAAGATGCTGGCTGACCGCCGGCCGGGCCACGCCGGCGGCCGACCACATCCATCCCACCGACGCCCACGCCGACCACATCCGGCGCCACTACCCGCAGACCCAATTGGACCCGCGGGCGCGCTTCTCGCTGAAACCGACAGCGGCCGACATCGACGGCGGGGCGCCAAGGCCATACCGGGCCACCCGGAGGCCGGCTTTCGGTGCGGAAATGGTGTACTGGCCGGATGACCACACGCGAGGTGTCGCGCCGACTCCTCGCGTTCGCTGGCGTCGCAGCCGGCCTGGTGCTGGCTGGCTGTACCTCCAACAACAAGCAGCCGTCCGGCGCGGGGATGATGGGCGGTGGCTCGGGATACCGCTACTCCGCGGTGACCTGTTCGGCTCCGTCCCCGCTGCCCGGGCGCACCGTGCCGGTGACGTTGGCCGACATGGGCATGACCCAGATGATGGGGGGCACCGCCCCGCCAGGCGCGCGGATGATGTTGCGGGCCGCTGCGGCCACCGTTCCCGCCGGTCAGATCAGCCTGGTGGCGTCGAACATGGGCTGGCGCACCCACGAGCTGGTGATCCTGCCGCTGGCCACCGGTGCGGGCGCCGGTCAGCGGGTTCCGGGGGCAGACGGGAAGGTCGACGAAACTGGAAGCCTGGGCGAGGCGTCCAACGCCTGCGCCGCCGGGTCCGGCACTGGCATCACGTCCGGCACGGTGGGTTGGACCACCATCACGCTGGCCCCCGGCCGGTACGAGCTTGCCTGCAACCTGCCCAACCACTACGCCGACGGGATGTACCAGGAGCTGGTCGTAACCTGACCGCGGCGCTCAGGGCGAACATCGCTGAGCCGGCGTCGGAAACCCCTCGATTGCCGACGCCCGCACCCGCCCGGCCGTCGCCCGCTTGCTAGCGCGTCGGCAACTCGCGTTGAGAATCACGGTAAACCCTGCGCAGGCCCTGCTGTCGACGCCCTGCCGCTCGGGCGTGCGCGGGTCTCGACCGACGACCAGAACGCCGAGCCGTGACTAGACCGGCGTAACGGAGCCGGGCGAGCGGTTCCGCCTGTCGGCTGTACCAGGCCCACCAGGGGCGGGCAAAGGTACCTGGGGGGGTATGCTGGAGCGACGGTCATTTGATGGAGGTCGTGATGATGGGCGGATACGGCTACGGCAACGGCTGGATGTGGATCTGGCCTCTGCTGGTTCTCGTCGGTCTGGTGATCCTGGGAGTTGTGGCCGTGCGGATGACGCAGGGTCGATCCTCGGGCGGACCTGGCGCTCCGGCGAGCACGGCACGCCAAGTGCTCGATGACCGTTACGCACGGGGGGAGATCGACGAGGACGATTATCGGAAACGCCGGTCTGCCCTTCAGTGAGCCCAGAGCCGATCAGTCGACGCCTGCGGCTAGTGCGGTCGCCGTCGCGGCGCGCCCTTCCCCCTGCGCTCGGCCACGCCGCCCGGCGAGGGTCCCGACCGCTCGCCGACACCGGACCGGATCAGTGACGTCTGCGCCGGCCTGCTGGCGCTCACTCCTTACGACCCCCACACCGACGGCCTGCCCGCCCAGGCCGATGCCCTCGACGCCGTCCGCCTGCTCACCGGGGCGGACCCGCTGAACCCCCAGCGCGCGCCGGCGCTGCCGGTGGTGCTCCCGGCCGGCGAGGCCGTCAGCGAGACGTGGTCGGCGGGGAGGGGTCCTGCCGTCGGTTGGAACGGATGGCAAGGTGCAGGCCCAGCGCGGCAAGCACGGCGCCGGCCCCCTCCGCGTACGCCGAGGGGAGCTTTCCCGGGGCGTCCCAGCTCGGCTCGTACATCCGGGGCAGCGGGCCGAGCTGACCGACGTTCACGTAGCGGTAGAGCAGCACCGCGGCGAACGCCGAGGCGGCGACGAGCAGGGCGGCGAGCCAGCTGACCGGGCGGGGACGGAGCAGCAGCCATCCGGCGACGAGCAGGGCGACTGCCGCCTGCGCCCGGAACAGCTGCCCTTCGGTCACCCACCCGCCGGCCGCGCCGTCGTAGAAGTGGGCGTCCCGCAGGTGGACGACCGCGTCGACGATGAGCGCGGCGGCGGTCGCGAGGACCAACAGCCACTGGAATGCTCGTACGGCGCGGGACGCCCGGCGCGGAACGACCCGTCCGCCTCGCAACCGCATGCGTAGCCCCGACGATGCCTGCGTCAGGCGTTGACCGGTGACAGCGCGGCGCTCAGTAGGTGCTGCCACCGGAGCTCCCCGACGACGAACTCGGCCCGGAGGAGGACGACGTGCCCGTGCCGCCGGAACCGGCCGCGCCCACCGTGATGTGGGTGTCCATTCCCTTGCTCTTGTGTCCGTCAACGGGGCAGTAGATCTCGTAACTGCCGTTCTGCAGCGTGACGGTCACGGAACCCGACGACCCGGGGCTCAGCGTCGCAGTGCCTTGATCGGAGATCCCGGGACCGTCGATGGTCAGCGCGTGCGGGAACTTGCCGGTGTTGTCGGCGACGAAGGTGTACGCACCGGGCGGGAACGACGAGCGGTCCAGCTTGATGTTGAACTCGTCCTCACTCACGGTCACCTTCGTTCCCTCGCCCGCCGCACTCGCCGACTGGCTACTCGGCGAAGCGCCGGCAGGCGCCGACGAAGCGCTCGTCGACGTCGCGCTCTTCGACGACCCGCAGGCTGCGAGCAGCAGCAGCGCGACAGAGAGCAGCCCGAGGCGTGCTGGGGCGAAGTGCTGGGTGTTTCGCGGTGATCCCATCGGGTCTCCCTGTCGTCGTCGCCGGCGGTGCTTCCGGGTGTCGGGTACGCGGGCGCACTTCGAAGCACGGACGCCCCCGTCGTTCGGTTCATCCGGCCCCTCGACGGGTCTCGGCGGTCTTCCGGGCGGGCGCGAATGAGGGAGGTGAACCTCCGCGACTGACGACCCGTGGTTTCGCATGTGGGCAGCGTCGGGTCGGCGTATTCCGCGGCGCTGCACCCCTA
>Ga0208478_1000171_pt1 | contig 25956 bp, 25 predicted proteins | sample NGESurdeep072012_5_FD_184462 | JGI IMG/M metagenome (GOLD analysis project Ga0208478, IMG submission 184462) | Arctic peat soil microbial communities from Barrow, Alaska - NGEE Surface sample 415-2 deep-072012 (SPAdes) | ecosystem: Environmental > Terrestrial > Soil > Wetlands > Peat ...
CACGCCCCGCCGACTTGCTTGGCCCGGACCTGCATGTTGTTCAGCCCGCTGCGGGTGACGGTGTCCGGGATGCCGACGCCGTTGTCGCGGACGTCGATGCTCAGCTCGTCGCCGACCGTGATGATGACGGCGAGTTCGGCCGCCTGGGAGTGCCGCACCGCGTTGCTGACCGCCTCGCGGAGGACTGCTTCGGCGTGTTGAGCGACCTGGGCCGGGACGCGGTCCAGCTGACCGGACATCCGGACGGTGGTGCTCAGCAGGGCATCGGAGGTCAATTCGGTGATCACTGTGTGCAGGCTGGTGCGCAGCGGTGCGGCCCCGGCGGGGTCGGGTGACAGGTCGTAGATCGCCGAGCGGATGTCGATGATGATCTGCTGGAGCTGGTTCATGTGGTCGGTGATCCGCGCGGCCAGCTCGGGCGCCTGGATGCGCTGCTGGGTGCTCTGCATCGCCATGCCGACGCCGTAGAGCTGTTGCAGGACCTGATCGTGCATGTCCCGGGCGATCCGGTCGCGGTCGGCGAGCACCCTCAATTCGCGTTTGGCCCATTCGTTCTCGGCGTCCCGCAACGCCAGCGCCGCGTGGTCCGCGAAGGTGGCGACGAGTCTGAGCGCGTGTTCGTCGTAGGCCGGCGACCCGGGCATCCGCGCAGTGACCAGCACCCCGGCCAACGACTTCCCGGTCCCGAGCGGCATCGCCAGCGCGGGACCGAATTGCACCCCGAGCCCGCGGGCGAGGTCGAAGGTGAATCTGTCCACGCTGCGCGGCACGTGATCGGTGAACACCGCACCCGTGGTGGACCCGGCGACTGGGATCACCCGGCCGGTGATGGAGTCGTCCCCCATGCCCAGGCACACCACCACCGAGAGCTCGGTGATCTCCCAGGGCGCGGCCTCCCGCTGCCGCGGCAAGGCGACCAGCGTGTAGTCCGAAGCGGTCAGCTCCCGCGCCCGGCTGGCGATCAAACGCAACGCGTTCTTGGTGTCGCTTCCGGCCAGGAGTTCGGTGGTGACCTCGCCGGTCGCCTCCAGCCACCTTTCCCGCCGTTGGCCCTGCTCGTACAGGTGCGCATTGTGGACCGCCGAACCGGCGGCCGCGGCCAGCCCCCGCACAATGATTTCGTCGTCCTTGGTGAACTTCCGGCCGGCCTTCTCTGCCAGGTACAGCCGCCCGAAAACCTCTCCGCGGGCCAGGATCGGGACGCTCAGCAGAGTCCGCATCGGTGGATGGTGTGGCGGGAATCCGATCGACGCCGCGTGCTGCGCCAGGTCGGACAGACGTAACGGCCCCAGTTTCTCGACGGGCACGCCCAGCACCCCGTGCCCGGTGGGTAACCGTCCGATTCGCTCCGCGGTGGCGTCGTCGACGCCGACGTGAACGAATTGCTCGAATATGCCGGCGTCGCCCAGGACGGCCAAGGCGCCGTAGCGGGCGTCGACCAGGTCGACCGCGGCCTCAACGATCTGCTTGAGGGTCGCGTCCAGGGCCAGCCCGGATGACACGGCCAGCACCGCCCGGACCAGCGCGTCCATCCGTTCCCGGTACCCGCCCACGATCTGCTCTGGACGCACCGCCGGCTGCAGGTCATCCACCGTCATACACTCAGCAATCCATCCGCGCGCCGCCCACGACGATCGGCCCACTCGCGGTCATCGGGTGTGCAGACCGGTCGCACGCGGGGCACCGGTGTGGGCTGCTCCCCAGCCCCCGAGCGCACGAGCCTCGGTCGCCCTTGGCCCGCACGCGTAGCGTTCTTGGGGCACCGGCGCCGTCAGTTCTGGGCATGGTTGCGCCCGCGGATCTCGGTGGACAGCACCGCGGCCTGGGTGCGGCTGGACATACCCAGTTTCGCCAGCAGGTGGGAAACGTAGTTCTTGACGGTCTTTTCGGCCACGAACATCCGGGCGGCGATCTGCCGGTTGGTCAACCCCTCCCCGATCAGGTCCAGCGTCGCACGTTCCTTCTCGGTCAACTCCGACAGCGGGCCTGGTGCCGGCCCGCCGGATTGCAGCCTGCTCATCAGCGCGGCGACGGCGCGCGGGTCCAGCAAGGAACGGCCCGACCCCACCGTGCGGACGGCCATCACCAGGTCAACACCGGTGATGTCCTTGACCACATAGCCGCTCGCCCCGGCCAGGAAGGCGTCCAGCATCGCCTTTTCCTCGGTGAACGAGGTGAGCATCAGGCACTGCAGTTCCGGGAACCGGGAACGCAGTTCCCGGCACAACTCGATGCCGCTGCCGTCCGGCAACCGCACATCGAGCACAGCGACATCGGGGTGCAGCGCCGGTATACGGGCCAACGTCTGGGCCACCGTCGATGCCTCGCCGACCACCTTCATGCCATCGGCACCGTTCAACAGGTCGGCCACCCCCCGCCGCACGACCTCGTGGTCGTCGGTCAGGAAGACGGTGAGCATGGTCTACCCCGCCCCGTCGATCGACCCGGGACTGCACCAGCCCACCCGCGATAGCTCAGGAAAATCGCGCAGAACTCCGCCGACAACAATGGTCACGCATTCGACGTGCATGCCCGGCCTACCCCCTCACGGCGACAGTCACGGCGACAGTCGTGACACTACGTAGTTACCTCCTGACTAAGGGTAATGCCTTTGTAGCAGCGACGCCACTATGTCACGCATTCGGGCAGGGCCATCCACAAAGAAACCCGCCGGCCGTCATCCGCTATCACCGGGGCAACCGAAAGCCACGAACGAGGTCAGTATGAAGCGTGCGCCACTCGGACGAGGGGGCCCAGCGCGTTCTTGATCACATTGGGATTCATCGCAGCTGGGGACGAGACCAATGGGCCGCCATCGGGAGCAACCGTCACCGCCCAAGCGGCATGGTGCGACCTGGACGTCAGGGTCGGCTCGCCTCTCCGGCACCTGAACCGATCGACCGCACCCAACCAAGCCGTCGCAGACGACCGGCGGCGGCACGGCCAGCCGGAGTCAACCGGGCGGCCCGGCAGCGCCAGCACCCGGCCGGGCAGAGATCGTCGGCGCGGCGTCCGGTGGCGTGGCACGGGTGGAGGCCACCGGCCCAGTGTCGAATATGCCCACTTGTCGGGCGGCATCCGCCCTTGGGCTCTGCGGTATGCGGAAAGGGATTCTGATCGATTGCCGAACCACCACGAATCAGCCGTGGGGTGCCCGACGCCACACGAACGGTAATGGTTCCCACCTGAAATTCCAACCAAAGAGTGGGCATTCCCCCGAGGTAGGTGAACTGATCATTGGAATGTTGACAATCACAGAGCTCAGGGGTGCAATCATCAGTGCTGAATAGACAGCCGCCTGGAAGCGATGTCGCCGCATGGTAGCCGCGACATCGTCCGATGTTCATCTCACGTCCAGGGTCACCGGGTAGTGCTGACATGTGTGGCTGGAGATCCTCAGTGAGGGGGGGATCTCCGCCGGTGTCAGTTCGTCAACCATTTCCGTCACCTGGCTGCGGCGGTGTCCCGCGGAACGCCGCGAGCCTGACCGGGGAACCCGCGAGGGCGGGCGAACGAATCCCCGCGCAGTTCCTGCCGCAACGAACGTCGGGCCATTTGCAGCAGAAAAGGAAGCGAGTCTTGTGATCGGACACGAAAAGGCCATGAGCGGGGCATGACCGTCACGGTCACCGCCACCCGCACGGTGACGAACCCGCCCGACACGCCGAACCGGATCCCGCCACCGCCGGATCCAGCGGGTGTCACGACGGCTGCCGGAGATGCCGGTCGACCTGGCGTCCTGATCGACCCCGGCCTGTGTTGGCCGCCGGTCGCGTGCCAGGGGATGGGCGACTGGCCGTTCTTCGGCCCGGACACCGAGCGTGCGGTTTCCCGGGCTCGCCTGGTCGCCCGGGCCAAGGCGATCTGCGCGTCGTGCGCCGCGCTTCTGCGGTGCCGGGTCTTCGCGCTGCGCACCGGGCAGGTCTCGGGGATCTGGGGTGGCCTGTCCGAGGAGGAACTGGGGCACGTCGTCCCGGTGCGCGTCGCGCCGGGCCGGCGCGCCACCCCCGGCGTCCCGGGCAGTTCACCGGCGGCCGCCGGCCATGTCCGTTGACGCGGCGCCGCTCCCGCCCCGGCGCGAAGGCCCTGGTGGAAAACGGTACCCGCGGGTGATGACCGCCACTGTGTGGAACGGCGCGCAGAAGTCCACGGTCGCGGTGCGCAGCGTACTGATCTACGACCAGCGGTCCACTGCCCGCGAGGCGCTGACCCACGCGATCACCGCCGCGATGTCGTCGGTCATCCACATCGGCTGGTGGCGGACGCGTCGGATCTGTCCACGGCGTTCGCGGGCAACCCCGCGGACCTAGTGCTCATCGGACCGCAAGACGCGACCGCCGGCACCGTCGCCGCGGCGGACGTGTTCCTGCAGCGCTATCCGTCCGCGCCGGTCATCGTCTACGGCGCGGTCGACGACACACCCGTGCTGGCCGCAGCCGTTGCCCGCGGCGCGCGGGGCCTGATCTGATGCTGTGGCCCCCCTGGTACGGCCGCACCCCGGTGCGGGGCTTTTCGATCGGTGCGCGGCTCGGGGCACCCTCAGCACCCGGGCTGACCCTCACCCAGCGGACGGTCCTGCAGGGCATGAGCCAGGGCCGGTCCAACCGCGACATCGCCGAGACACTGGGCATCTCCGAAGACACGGTGAAGTCACATGCCGCAAGCCTGTACCGCAGACTCGGTGCACGTGACCGAGCACACGCCGTCGCACTGGGCCTACGCGAGCGACTGGTGTCCCGACCTCGGTCCGTTCCACACCTGTCCAGGGGATCGACGCGGTGGTCAACCTTGCCCGGGCTGGGGGCGGCCCGGGCAAGCGGGGAGAGAATCCCGGGCTCCAGCGCGGGATCCGCGGTGACGCCTCGAAGACCGCGGGCTGCGCACGGATCGGGGTTACCCGGACCGTGGTACCTGTCCATCCCGAAGACCACCCCCCAGGCCGACCTGGCGAAGAGATCCGTCCAGCGCGCCTGGGACGACAATGCGCTGGGCATCACCTCGAAACTCGGCCTTGCCTAACGCATCTCGGCGTTCCAGCGGTACGAGAACCAACCCGGCTAGGAGAACTTCACACCGCTCATCGACAACCCTGAACGCGGTGGCGACCGCGCCCCGGCCAGCCACCCGCACCGGCAGCAGAGCGTCGACACCGTGCTGGTCCTGATGCTGCAGAAGGCCGTCGCGGGCGGCGACAACGCCGCATTGCTGGCGGAGGCCAAGACCCATATAGAACAGATCCGGAGTTCGTCATGACCACCTCACCGACCGGACATCCCGTCCACGCTGATCCGGCTGGTCATCAACAGCTTCCTGCATCTGCCCGCCGCAGGGCTCGGTGGGTGCCGGTGCCAACACGAGTAGCGCACAACGGCTGGATCAGCCGGCGCGCGCAGTCGCCGACAGCGCGGCGGGCAGCCCGGCCGGCACCCCCGCCTGCGGGGCCGCGACCTGCGGGATATCCAGCGTGAACGTGGTGCCCGCACCGACGGTGCTGGCCACCCGGACCTGCCCGCGGTGCGCGACCGCGATCGCCCGAGTGATCGACAGTCCCAGTCCCACACCGGGTATCGCGTTCGCACTGGCGGTGGATGCGCGGAAGAACCGGGAGAACAAGCGGTCAACCTCATCGGCGGGAATGCCCACCCCGGTGTCGCTGACCGAGATCAGCGCCCGCGCGTCGTCGCCTCCGTCGGTCCCGAGCGTGACCGCCACGCGACCGCCGGAGGGGGTGAACTTGACCGCGTTGGAGACAAGGTTGTCCACGGCCTGACCGAGCCGCATCGGGTCGCCGCAGACGAACACCGGTTCGTCGCAGGCGGCCATCCGCAGGGTCACCCCCCGCCCGGCGGCCACCGGGCTCGCGCTCTCGACGGACGCCGCTACCACGGTCTGTAGGTCAACCGCCTGCTCCTGTATCTGGAACCGGCCTGATTCCACCTGCGCGGTGAACAGCAGGTCCGACACCAGCCGCAGCAACCGATTGGCGTTGCGCTCGATGGTCCCGACGTACTGGGCCTGCTCGGGCGTCAACGGGGTCTCCTCGTCGTCCTCGAGCAGCTCCAGATAGCCCAGGATCGAACTCAACGGGGTGCGCAGTTCGTGCGAGATGAGGTTGACGAACTGATCTTTCATCCGCGCCTGCTCGCGATCGGCGGTCACGTCCGTAGCGACGAACAGGAACCCGTCGACATCCCCGGCGGCGTCCCGCCTGGCCGTCACCGCGACCTTGATGCTGAGCTCGCTGCCGTCACGGGTGGTGTACGTCCAATCCCTGACCTGGGGGTCGCCGGACCGCACCTCGGTGAGAAAAGTCTGCAACGAATCGGTCAACTCGTCGAACCCGTCGAACCGGGCGATGGACCGGCCGATCGCGTCGTGCGCAGCGACGCCCAGCATCTTCTGGGCGCCGGTGTTGAAGACATCCACCCGGCCGGTCCGGTCGGTGCCGACGATCGCCTGCTCGGTGACGGCATCGATCACGCTGACCAGTTCGTTGGTCGATTCGCGCAGCAGCGCCGACGCCGCCGCGCTGGCGTCCGCGTGGTCCCTTGCCTCGGCGAGTAATCGCTCCTGCTCGCGCCGCAGCCGTTGCACGGCGCGCACCCGGGAGCGCAGCCGCCTGGCCAACTCGTTGACCGAGAGGCAGGTCAGACCCAGGATGATCGGCCCGAAGATGATCCGGCTCCACTGCCCGTCACCGAGCTGGGCGGGGTCATAGGCAACCGGCAGCAGCAGCGCGGCGATCGTGACGGGTCCGCCGATCAACATCGGCAGCCTGCCAGGCTCGACTCCCAGCGAGATCACCGGCAGCACCAGCATGAAGGTGAAGATCGAACCCACGCCGCCGGTGCCGGCCCGCAACAGCCCGACGGACAGGATGTCCACCAGCGGGATCACCATGGCCACCCGGTGCGGCACAGCAGGCGCCCGGAGGAAGTAGGCGCCGACCGTGGCCGCGACCATGAGCGCCCCCGCGGCCAGCACCGGTTTCAGGTAGATCGCGGAGACTCCCGGAATCAGGAACAACAATTGGGAGAGCAGGTAGGTGCTGGCCATGCACAGCTGACGCTCCAGCACCGAATTCGGATCACTCGCGAAATGCCGGACGAACGAGGAGACCGAGTCGCTGCGGTGGGCCGCGATCCCACGGGGCGACCGCACGGCCTCGGCGATGGCCATCAGCTGTTGACCTGCGCTGTCAGCAGATTCCTGATTTGCATCGCCAACGACCGCGGGCTGAAAGGCTTGTGACTGTAGAGATCTGCTCCCGCGGCCAGCCCGGCCTCGATGGCGGTCGTGTGCACGGCGGCGGACAGCAACAGCACTCTGGTGCCCGCGATTGCGGGATCGGCCCGGACCGCGCGGCACACCTGCAGGCCACTCATCCTGGGCATCGCCACGTCCAGGATCGCCAGATCCGGCCCGATATCGAGGATCGCCTGCCAGGCCGCTGCTCCGTCCGACACGCTGGCCCCGACACTCGCCCCGGCGCGCTGGACAGCGACGCCGACCAGGTGCCGGATGTCGGCATCGTCGTCGGCGATCACCACCACCGGTCCTTCGGCCACATTCCCCCCATCACAATTCCCGTCTCACAATTCCCGTCTCACAATTCCCGCCTCACAATTCCCGCCTCACAATTCCCACCGCCTGATCGTCGAGGACAGCAGCTGCTGGATGTGAGCCCTGGTGACCGGTTTCGGCAACGCGCCGTCGGCGTCCGGATAATCCTCGACGTCCAGGACTGAGGTGATGGCGATCGGGCACCGAGGATAGCGGGCCCGCAGTCGGCTGGTCAGCTCCCAGCCGTCCATGCCCGGAAGCCGAAGATCCAGCACCATCAGGTCCAACCCGACGTCCCGGGGCAGCGCCAGCGCCTGCTCGGCGTCGGCCAGGCCGATCACCGCGCAACCGGCCCGGTAGAAGTACGCGGTCAGCAGGCCCAACTGATCGGGTTCGTCATCGACGATGAGGACCGTGGGGACAGGTGCCCGATCCGCCGTGCCGGAGGCATTGGTGCTCATCCGAACGCCTCTGCCTTCTGCCTGCCGGCACCCTGCGCGCGGTGCCGGTCCCGCCCCAGCTGCGCCAAGAGGGTGACAGTCGAGATCAGGGTGGCGGCGCGAATGGGCTTCACCAGGAACTCGTCCGCGTGGCAGCGGTTGGCGGTGACCGCGTAGTCCGCAGAGGTGTGGGCGGTCATGACCGCGACCGGGATCAACGGCACGAGCTCGCGAGCGAGGTTGGCCAGCTCGAATCCGGAGCATCCCGGGAGTTCGATATCGGTGAGTAGCACGTCGATCTCGAGGCGGCGCAGCACAACCTCGGCGACCTGGATGTCGGCCGCCAGTTCGACCCGCATGCCGGCCCTCTTCACCAGGACCAACCGCAGGTACTCGGCCACGTCGGGATCGTCCTCGACCACCAGAACGTGAATGCTGTTGGCCATCGCGCACCCCCCTGCGGCTGGTCGGGAACCCTGGTCCGCGGACCGCATCTCGGTCGATCCTATCGCCACGACACGAAAGTGTTCGCGTTTCGTAGTCTGAAGTGCGCGCATTAGAGGCATTGGGCCTGATCGGAGGTGACTTTCGGCGCGTTACGACAGCAATCGGCATGGACCAATGCCGTGACAACTGGGACCAAGGACGGTGCCTGCTGCTTTCACGGACAGACTTCAATGATCACAAGGTCACGGTTGCAATCAGCCCAGTCGGTCAGCCGAGCATGGAGCGAAGGATGAAGCACAACGCCGTCATCGGCCACCGCATGGTCACCGACATGGTGCTGCTCGACGGCGACGTGGCTGAACCGGTCCGCGCGGAGCTGCGATACCACCGCCGGGACCCGCTGGCGGTCGAGATGCGCTTGTCACTCGCTCCGAGCCCGGCCGTCAGTTGGGTGTTCGGCAGGGACCTGCTCATCGAGGGGTTGCGCAGGCCCAGCGGCATCGGCGACGTCCGGATCTACCCGGTGCACGAGAGCGTGATCATCGAATTGCGGTCGTGCTCCGGAAAGGCCGTGCTGCTGGGCCATCTGCCGGACATGGCCGACTTCGTCGCGCAGATCGTGTCCGCCGTGCCTGTCGGTGCCGAGATCGGCCGCGACGACCTGGAACGGGAACTGCTCGAACTCGGTCAGCGGTGACCAGGGAATGAACACCACACTCGAAACAGGGATGCTGTCATGTGCTTGACGTTGGCCAACGCCACTGCCGTTCTGGATCATCCGCCGTGCCGGCCGAACGCGACCGCGTACACCCGAACATTGCACCACATCGGCTATCTCAGCCCCGGCGATCTCTGGTGGCCGGTCGAAGAAGGGCGTCCGCGGACGGTGTCGGCGGTACGCCGGCACGGTGCGGAGATCACCGTCGCCGATCAGCAGGGAGTTGTCTTCGCCTACCCGAGCGGCTCGGTGATCTCGACGGCCGTCCGCGACCCGCTACCCATTCTGGAGCGCGGACACGGCGGTGTGCGCCAGTAGCCGGACACCGGCGGCGACCGCTCGTTCGTCGACCACGAAGTGCGAGGAGTGCAGGTCCACCCGCGGGCTCACCCCGTCCCAGACACCCAAGCGGGCCAGCGACCCGGGCACACGCTCCAGGAAGACCGCGAAATCCTCTGCGCCGGTGGATTGTTCGGCGAGCCGCACCGCGTCAGGACCCAGCGCACGGTGGGTGGCCGTGCGCATGAGTTCAGTTGATTGGACGTCGTTGTTCACCGGCGGCACGCCCCGCCGGTAGGTGAGCTCGAACGTGGCGCGGGTCGGTGCCAGCAGTTCGGCCACCAGATCCTTCACCAGCGGCTCGGCCAGGTCCCACGACCGCCGGTCCATCATCCGCAGTGTGCCGCGGAGCACCCCGTCCCTGGGGATCGCGTTCGCCGCGTCACCCGAGTGCACGGCGCCCCACACCATGACGGCGGCCGCCCGCGGGTCAAGCCGCCGGCTGAGCATGGCAGGCAGCCCGGTGATGACGGTGCCGATCGCATACACCAGGTCCGTGGTCAAGTGGGGGCGCGAGGTGTGGCCGCCGGGGCCGGAGATGTGCAGTTCCACCACGTCCGACGTCGAGGTGATCGCGCCGTCCTTGAGCCCGACCAGCCCCGCCTCCAGCCGCGGGTCGCAGTGCACCGCGAACAATCGGCTGAGCCCGTCCAGCCCGCCGGCGGCGATGACGTCGTGGGAGCCACCGGGAAACACCTCCTCGGCCGGCTGGAAGATCAGCCGGACCCGGCCGCCGAGGTGCTCACCGGCCCGGTGCAGCGCTCGCGCCGCCCCGAGCAGCACGGTCAAATGAACGTCGTGGCCGCAGGCGTGGGACACGTTCGGCAGCGTCGAGGAGTACGGCAGCCCCGTCGACTCCGCGATCGGCAAGCCGTCGATGTCGGCACGCAGGCCGACCAACGACCCACCGGAGCCGATCTCCGCGATCACCCCGGTGCCGCTGGGCATCAGCCGGGCCGTGATCCCGTCCTCGCGCAGGGTGCGCAGGATGAGCGCGCTGGTCGCGGACTCGTTGCGGCCGAGTTCGGGGTGGGCATGCACCCGGCGGCGGAGCTCGATCAACCCGGGCAGCTCGGAGCGCAGCGTCTGGTCCAACCACAATGGTCCGTGCCCGTCACCGGGATCCGTCACCTGGTCCGGACTGGGAACGCCTGGCCAGTTCGGGTGGGGCACACTCATTCGCGCTCGCCAGCCTCCGTTCCGTGCCTGCTCCGGGTGCGCCACGGTCGGCAGGCGCCCGATCAGACTAGCGGCGGGATCCGCGGCGCCTGACCGCGAGCAGGCGGCGGTGCCCGCGGCCGTGGGTGGGAGGATCTGCCACGTCAGGGGGACTCGCGCGATGCCGGCGCCGTGATCGTGTGGTTGGGTGAGGTCGCCATCGGCCGGCGGGCGCAGGAGGTCATCCATGGGCGACGACATCGCACCGGCGGTCTACACGCGCGAGCAGCGTCATGCGTACCGGGCGAAGGTGCGCCGATGCCTTGACGTGTTCGAACGGATGCTGGTGGAGCATTCCTTCGACTTCGACCAGCCGCTGACCGGGCTGGAGATCGAACTGAACCTGGTCGACAAGTACTGGCAACCCGCGATGGCCAACGCCGAGGTCCTCGAGGCCATCGCGGATCCCGATTTCCAGACCGAACTGGGCCGCTACAACATCGAGTTCAACGTCAAGCCGCGCCCGCTCGCGCACGATTCCTTGACCGAGCTGGAGAAGACGCTGCGCGACTCCTTGGACCACGCGGAGTCCAAGGCCAACGAGATCGGCTCCGAGATCATCATGATCGGCATTCTGCCGACGTTGCGGACCGAGCATTTCGAGACCGAGTGGATGAGCGCCAACCCTCGGTACCGGGCACTGGACGAGGCGGTATTCGCCGCTCGCCGCGAAGATCTCGAGCTGGACATCCACGGACCCGGACCCGGGGCGGAATCGCTACGGATGTACGCCGACACCATCGCTCCCGAGTCGGCGTGCACCTCGGTGCAACTTCACCTGCAGGTCTCCCCCGCCGACTTCGCGGCCAGCTGGAACGCCGCGCAGACCCTCGCCGGGCCGCAATTGGCGCTCGGCGCCAACTCACCGTTCCTGTTCGGCCGGCAGCTCTGGTCCGAGACCCGCACCGAGCTGTTCCTGCAGGCCACGGACACCCGATCGGCGGAGTTGCGGAACCAGGGCGTCCGACCCCCTGTGTTCTTCGGTGAGCGGTGGATCACCTCGATCTTCGACCTGTTCGAGGAGAACGTGCGGTACTTCCCGGCGCTGCTCCCGGAAACCACCGAGGAGAACCCGGAGGAGGTGCTGGCCGCGGGCAGGGCGCCACGTTTGCAGGAATTGCGGCTGCACAACGGCACGGTCTACCGGTGGAACCGGCCGGTCTACGACGTCGTCGGCGGCCGCCCGCACCTGCGGGTGGAGAACCGGGTGCTGCCGGCCGGCCCGACAGTGGTGGACGTGCTGGCCAACGCCGCGTTCTACTACGGCGCGCTGATCAGGCTGGCCGCCGAGGAACGCCCGGTGTGGACGAAGATGTCGTTCGACGCGGCACACACCAACTTCGTCGCGGGCGCCCGGCACGGCGTGGAAGCGATGTTCTACTGGCCCGGTTTCGGCGAGGTTCCCTGGGACGAACTCCTGCTACGGCATTTGCTCCCGCTGGCCGACGAGGGACTGGCGGCATGGGACGTCGCCACCCCGGTCCGGGACCGGTTGCTGGGCATCGTCGCCGGGCGCTGCAAGACCAGGCGCAACGGCGCGTGGTGGCAGACCGAGACCGTCGCGGCCTTCGAGAACCGGGGACTGTCCAGAGATCTGGCCTTGACCGAGATGCTCAAGCTCTACTCGGTCGGCATGCATTCCAACGAGCCGGTGCACACCTGGGAGGTTCCCGGCTGACCAGACAAGCGACGCAGAGCGCGGTGATCGTGGCCATCCCCGAGGCGGAGGCCGCAGTCGCCGCGCTGCGGCTGCGGCTGGACCCCGCCGCTGCTTGGGGGGTGCCGGCACACGTCACGGTGCTCTACCCGTTCCTGCCACCGGACGAGATCGACGGCCGGGCACTGGCCGGGGTGGCGTCCGCGGTCGGGACCGTCCCAGCCTTTGACGTCCGGTTCGAGCGCACCGCGTGGTTCGGCGACGAGGTGCTCTGGCTCGCCCCCGAGCCGAGCGAACCGCTGCGCGAATTGACAACCCAGGTATGGCAACGCTTCCCGGGCTGCGCGCCGTACGAGGGCGCGCACGCCGAACTGATCCCGCACCTGACCGTCGGGGACCATGCGGCGATGACTGCCCTGCGAGAAGCCGACCTGACGGTTTCCGCGGCGCTACCGGTGCAGGCGCGCGTCACCCATGCTCGGCTGATCTGTGGTTCGCCGGAGCCGAATTCGTGGCGGACGATGACCGAATTCCCGCTCGGCTGACGCCGCGGGTATCGAGGCCTCGAGCGTCAGACGCCCGCCCTCAGCGGCAGACCACGCCGATGCACTGCGGGTCGGCGCCGTTCGCCCTGGCGATGTTGCCCGCCCCGTCGGTCACCCCGGCCACGGCCTCGCTGCCATGCAAGGTATTGCGGGCGACGAGGTCCGCTTCAGCGTGGCCCCGGGGCTGACGACCTGGATGCCGTCCGCACCGGCGGCGATGACGGCATTGCCGCTGATGACGGTGCCGTCGATGGTGCCGCTGCCCTCGAAATCGGTGGAGATCGCGATACCGACCGTGCCGGCCCCTCTGACCACGTTCCCGACCACGGTCGTGCGGTGCGCCGTTGATGCCGTTTCGTTCTCGAAGACGTTCAGCCGGATGGCTTGGTTCAGGGTGCGGCTGATCTGATTGCCGGCGATGCGGTCGTCGCCACCGGAGAAGTCGATGCCGAAACCGGGTGCGAACGCAGGGATGTCGGTGACCACGTTCCGGGTGATCTGGATGCCACGCCCCCGGAAGTTCACCCCCGCGGCGGCCGCGCGCTGGATCCGGTTGTTGCGGAAGGTGTTCCGATCACCCTCGAATCCGACGGCGGAACTGCGGTCATCGGTGATGACGTTGCCCGACAGCACGTTGTCACACTGGAGTCGGGTTCTACAACCACAGCGTGGTCGCCGAGATCCTGAACGCCAAGGTCCAGTTCTCCATCACCGCAAGTATGGACAAGGCCGTCCAGAAAGCCATCGCCGATATCCCCAAGGATGCCCGACTGATCATCCCCAGGGTCAAACGGCTCGACCCGACAACCGCCCTACTGGCCAACGGGCCGCCCGCCGGTGCTGGCGGTGTTGTCGCGGATGTTCTGCACGACGTCTTGCAGGGCGTGCATGTGGCCGGCGATCCGGTCGGCCATCGCGGGGTCGTTCTTTGCGGTGCGACGTCGACTGGTGCTCATCGCCAGGCCGATCGCGTACAGCTGTTGGATGACGTCGTCGGTGAGGTCCAACTCGTGCAGCGCCTGGCTATCCGCGGTGAGTTGCAGGTGTTTGCGGGCGACGGCGAACCGGACGGCGCGGGCGATGTCGTAGCCGTCGGCGCGTTGTTTGACCAGGTAGTCCTGGGCGCCGGCGCGGAGCGCGATCAGACCGGTGACCTCGTCGTCCAACCCGGTGAGCACCACGGTCGGCAGCTGCGGGGCCAGCTCCCTGACCTTCTCCAGGGCTTGCAGGCCGCTGGCATCGGGTAGGCCCAGGTCGATCAGTGCGCAGTCGACCGCGTCCAGCCGCCGCCCGGTGACCTCGGCGAGGGCGGCCGCGACGTCGCAGGTGATCCCGGACCCGCGGAGCCGTTCCTGGGTGAGCCGGGCGTCGGACGGGCTGTCCTCGATCAGCAGGATCCGCAACGGCCGCGCCATCTCCGGTGCGGGCTGCGCGGCGGCAGCGACGGGTGTTTGGCGGGTGAGGGGTGCGGGTGCGGTCATCGTGGGTCTTCCCGGGTGGGTGGCAGGGTGGCCGTGTCGAGCCAGAATGCGCTGATGATCTCGATGGTGTTGGCCAGCGCGGTGAAGCCCAGGGGTTTGACGAGGTAACAGTTGGCGTGTTCGCGGTAGGCCAGCTCGATGTCCTCCGGCGCGCTCGAGGTGGTCAGGATGATCACCGGGATGGTGTGCAGGTCGGGGTCGGTTTTGATCGCGGTGAGCACGTGCCGGCCGTCGATGCCGGGCAGGTTCAGGTCCAGCAGCACCAGGCCCGGCCGGGGCGCGTCCTGGTAGGGGGGCTGGTGGCGGAGGTAGGCCAGCGCGGCGTCTCCGTCGGTGATCACCTCCAACCGGGTGAGGCCGCAGGTGGAGGACGCTTCCAGGGTGAGACGGATGTCGGCGGGGTTGTCCTCGATCAACAGGACCGGCACCAGCCGGCGTCCCAGAACCGTTGCGCGGGTCGCAGTTTCGGTGGTGGTCATCGCAGCACCCACCGGTCGGGGGCATCGCAATCCGCGCCGGCCGGTGGATCGGAGGTGATGTCCGGGGTGGTGTCGCGAATGGTGAAGGTGATCCGGGTGCCGCCGCCGGGGTTGTCGGCGATCGTGGTGGTGCCTTGGTGGCGGTGCACGACTTTCTGCACGATGGCCAGGCCGACGCCGGTGCCGGGGTAGGTGTCCCGGGAGTGGAGTCGTTTGAACATGCCGAAGACCCGTTCCCGGTGCTCGGGGGGGATCCCGATGCCGTTGTCGGCGACGGTGAACCGCCAGAACGGGCCGTCGCGGTCGGCGGAGACGTGGACGTCCGGGGTGGTGCCGGGGGTGATGTAGGTGATGGCGTTGCGGATCAGGTTGGCGAACACCTGCGTCAGTTGGGTGGCATCGCCGGTCACCACCGGCAGGGTCGTGTCGATCCGCACCTTGGCGCCGGTGTCGCCGATCCGGGCGTCCAGGTCGGCCAGCGCGGTGTCCATGACCTGTCGCAGGTCGACCGGGGTGAGCGGGTGGGCGCGGGTGGTGAGGCGGCTGTAGGCGAGCAGGTCGTCGATGAGGTGCTGCATGCGGGTGGTGCCGGCGGTGATGAAGTCGAGGTAGGCGTCGGCGTCGGTGTCCAGGCTGCCGTGGTAGCGCAGTCGGAGCAGGTCGGCGAACCCGGCGATGCTGCGCAGCGGTTCGGACAGGTCGTGGCTGGCGATGTAGGCGAACTGTTCCAGTTCGGCGTTGGACCGGGTCAGCGCGGTATTGGACTGTTCCAGGTCTGCCGCCCGGCGGGTGAGTTCTCGTTGAGCCCGGTTGTGGTCGGTGACATCGCGGGCCGTGACGAACACGCCGACGACATCGTCGGTCGCGCTGCGGTACAGCGATGCGGTGACCATTTCATCGATCAACGCGCCGTCGGGGCGGCGGACTACCAGCGGGAAGTCGGTCAGGACACCGTCGGTGAGCGCTCGCTGGTAGCCCTCGAGAGCCCGTTCGGGTTCGGTGAAGAAGCTGCCGAACCCGGCGCCGACCAGTTGCTCTCGTGGTGTCGCGGTGACCCGTTCGGCCGCCTGGTTGACGTCGGTGATGGTCCCGTCGAGCCCGATCATCACCAGCGAGTCCGGGCTGGCCTCGATCAGTCTGCGGGTGTATGCGGAGGCCTCTTTGGCGTCGGTGATGTCGCGGTTGATCTCCATGGTCGCGACCCTGGTGCCGTCGGCGCGCCGCGCGGCCCACCGGCTGGCGACCACGATCCAGTGCCCGTCGCGGCGCCGCTGAATCAATTCGCCCTGCCATGACCCGCTCGCATCGATGTCGGCGTCGATGTCGGCCATAGCGATCGGGTATTGGGTTTCCAGCATCTCGGACGCCACTCGCCCCAGGGCCTGGGCGCGGGTGAATCCGTAGGTGCGTTCCGCGCCGTGATTCCAGTAGGTGATCCTCCGTTGGGTGTCGGAGACGATGATGGCGTCGTGCGCCAGATCGAGCAGCGATGCCTGGTCGGCCACTGCCTGATCGGCCGCTCTGCGGTCCGAGATGTCGATGAACGCCGCCACGGCGAACTCGATGGTGCCGTCGGCGGCGAAGATGGGTTTGCCGCGCACCTCGACCGGCAGCACGACGCCGCCGGGTTGGTGGATATCCATGTCGTCCACCACCGCGGACTCGCCGCGGCCGGCACGGACCAGTGGTGTGTCCTGCGCCGGGTACAAGCGGTCGGTCCCGCCGACGTAGGCGTGGTAAACCTCCGGCAGCGATTCGCCGCCGACGTCCGGGCGAAGGCCACGGCCGAGCAGCCGGACCGCTTCGGTGTTGGCGAAATACGGAAGCCCTGCCTCCGACGTGATGAAGACGCCGACCGGCAACGCGTCCAGGAATTGGAACAGCCGGGACTCGCTGGCCGCGACGAGCCGGCGGCCGTGCTCGGCCCGCAACGCCGCCCAGACGGCGAACGCCACCAACACTGCGGTCAGTACCGCAACCGCAGCCACTGCGACGACCGCGGTGTGGCCCTGGACGCCGAAGGTCGGCACCTGCCGATCGGTGATCGCCACCCACACCAGGAAGACCGCACCGAGAGACACGGCCGCGACGGGCATCGCCAGCCACTGACCGCGCGGGTCGACGCGCCAGGCCAGCGTCACCAGCCCGAGCGCCACGACGAGCATCAGGGCCCCGGTGGGGAAAGCCATCGCGGTCTCACTGAGCCAGCTGTACGCGGCCGAAACCCCCATGGTGTAGCCGAAAAGGGACAACACCGCCACCGCGGCGATCAGCGAACCGGTCGCCGCCGCCACCGTCGGAGCCTGCCGCGGCCACGGCCACCACCGCCCGAGAGCGGCCAGTCCGACCCCCGCGAGAACGAGACAGACGGCGGTGTTGAATGCCATTCGACCGGGCGTGGACGACACCACACCCTCGATGCGCGGGTCGACGAACAGGTCATCGACACCAAGACTTCGACCCGACGCATACTGGGCCAACACCACCGTGCCCATGATCACGTCCAGTCCCGCGCCCACCACAGCCAACCAGCCCCACGTCCGCCTGGACACTGCCACCAACGCGGCGCCGGTGACGACGAGACACAACGCGGTGTTGAAAGCCATCGGGTTGCCCCCGATGGGCCAATGCAGCACCGCCCCGCTGTGCACGAGCCAGGCCGCCATCACCGTGACGCCCCCGACGCAGCACGACACCCCGGCGAGAAACGCCACCGCTGCCGCGGCCCGCTGACCGTTCAGCCCCCCGGGTGTCCGCGACCGGGCGGCCCGCGCCGCAGACCTCTGCCCAAGGCCATTCAGGGCTGAGCCCGTGTGAGCTGCATCCGTCGAGGTCGGTCCGGTCATCATTTCCCCCCTTCTACGACCGGCCGGGTCGGAGTGCCGCACCACTGATCGCAGGAAACGGCTGGTACACAAGGAAATCACCCCCCACCCCGGACGGGGCCGACCCTGCAGTCACCCGCCGTGCCTCACGGCGGGCCGCGTTCCGGCCGACCCGCCGATACACCCAATGCCGCGGGAAACATGCATTCCCGGATGTCCCCCTTTTTCGTCGCCCAGAAAGCCGGAGTGCACTGCGACACCGCCCTCGGGAAATCGTCTCATTTTAATGGCGGTGGTCCGCCGGGTGCCAAGGCAGAAAGCGCCCGGGCCGGCAACGGCGGCACATAGGCAGGAGCGCCCCGCCGATGAAGCGCCCACACATTTCGAACCAGCGCCGCCGCTTGCCCTCTTCAGGTGCCGATCAACTAGCGACATGCTCTGCGGAGGAGTCGTTCTCAACACCTGCAGTGACCAGACAAATCCTGATGCGCACCCTTCCTAGGGCTGCCACTGAGCTGCTGCGGGGGTGAACCCATCCCGTCGCCGGTAGAGACGACCGGTTTGATCCCACACAATTCGGTATCGCCGGGTCATCGGAAACAGGCGCGGAGTATCCCAACCGGTGAAGATCTTCCTCGAGGTGTCAGCCCCTTTCCTGAGAAAGGCCACTCAGCGACGTTGGCATCAACGGTAGGGTGGTGCGCACGCCCGACCGGGTGAAATCCACCGCACGCCGGTGTCGGCGCAGGAATTTCCGCACGCGTCGACCGCTCGCCCGCCGTTCGGCGGCATGTCCGGGAGGTCTGCCGACCCCCTTGAGGGCCCTGCGCGCCTGCCGCGTGCAGCGATGTGGTCGCGGATTGACACCGAACCAACGACCACCTTGGGAGCGAGGGTCGCAATGTTCACCCTCTTGACGAGCTGAACGATGTTCTCGCGGATCGGCCGAGCCGACGACTCGGTCTGCGTGGCCACCCGCGGCTGGATGCTGGTCGGCGACCTGCGCTGGGACATGACAGCCGAATGGCAACGGCCCACCGATTCACAGCTGAACGGGTGACGGACGACGGGCCGACAGACAACGGAGCCGTCGCCGGATGCCCAGCGGGCGTTCCAAGGGGAGGGCGGGCAGATCCCGAGGGGACCGACCGCCCGGCCGTGATGAGCAGGTCCATCGCCCGGGCTGCCGCGGCTAACCCACACCGCTGACCTGCACACGTGGGGTCAATGGTCGGTGCCGGTGTGCTGCTCGCGAATCCGGGTGGCAAGGACAGCGATCTGGGTACGGCTGGTCAAATGCAATTTGCGCAGCACGTGGGACACGTGGTTCTTCACCGTTTTCTCGGCCACGAACATTCGTGCGGCGATCTGCTTGTTGGTGAGTCCTTCACCGATCAGCTCCAGGGTGGTCCGTTCATGATCGGTCAGCTCGGCCAGCGGGTCGGCCGCCGGCGGCGGCGGCGCGGTCCGTACGCGGTCGAACAGCACGGCCGCGGCCTGCGGGTCCAGCAGCGAGCGGCCGGAGCTGACCGTGCGGACCGCCGCGACCAGATCCAGCCCGGTGATGTCCTTGATCACGAATCCGGCGGCGCCGGCCAGGAACGCATCCAGCATCGCCTGCTCGTCGGGGTAGGAGGTGAGCATCAGACACTCCAGATTGGGCAGCCGGGACTGCAGCTCGCGGCACAAGTCGACGCCGCTCCCGTCGGGCAGCCGCACGTCCAGCACCGCCACGTCAGGGCGGGACGCAGGTATCCGCGCCAACGCCTCGGCCACCGTGGACGCCTCACCCACCACCACCAGCCCCCCGGCGGCGTTCACCAGCTCCCGCACCCCGCGGCGCACCACCTCCTGGTCATCCACCACGAACACCCTGAGCTCGGGCCCGTACTGCTCCATCTGGCCGACTCCCACCGCCCGGTGCCGATGACCGGGCGGCACCCCGGAGCGGGGCCACGAGCCCAACGCAACGCCGGCACTGTCCCCTCACCGTAGACATACTCGACGCCCCGCATCACCGAAACGCGCACGACAAGCACCCGGACCGGATCCCCATCGACACAGATGTGGTGTCGGAGCAGCCGTTGAACAATCGCTGGGGTACGACCGGCCCAGCGCGGGGTTGACATGCGGTCAACCTCTGCGGGCTGCCCGCCGGCGACCTGCCGTCGGCCCTGGACAACTGCGCCACCGGGTCGGTGCTCACAGTATTGTCTGCTCGCAGCTGAGGGTGGCGCGCTGTGCAGATGACGTCGCGGACGCAGTCGCGGGACGCAGTCGCTGGGTCAGCGAGGGCGGTGGTCACCGCGAGCATTTTCACCGCGGTGATCGCGGTCGGGATCAAGAATCTTCGGGCACGCGGCATCGATGGATCCTCCCCGACGGACGGCGATGGAGACGGTGATGGAGTCAGAATGGTGCCGTCTTCGGCGCAGGACCCTGCCTTGCCGTTTGCGCAAAGTCAATCGAGATAGAGCCGGGGTGACGTGCTGCATCACACCCGTCCAGCCTGGTCGGGCCGGGAAGAGGGGGTTACGGTCGGACGATGGCTGCCCTCGATGAAGATGCGCCGTTCACCCTTGCCGGACCGCTGTCCTCCGGTGAGGCGGGGCCTGGCGGGCCGGCCACCGAGCAGGATTGGTTGCGCGCCGCCGCCGCGGTACTGCGCCGCTCGGGCCGGCTGACCGCGCAGGCGCCGGATGCGGACGTGCTCGGCGCATTGACCAGGAAGACCTTGGAAGGCATCGCCGTCCCACCGCTGGGCACCGCATCCGCGGCCGCCGGCCTTTCCGCTGCTCCCGTCCTGCCGGCCGCTGGGGGCGGCTGGGACATTCGAGCCCTGGTCACCGACGCCGATCCGGCCGCTGCGGGCGCGTCCGCGGTCGCGGACCTGGAGAACGGCGCGACCTCGCTGTGGCTCGAGGTCGGTGATCACGCCCTGGCGGTCGGCGATCTGGCGTCGGCCCTGGACGGGGTCTACCTCGACATGGCGCCGGTGGTGCTGCAACCAGTCGGCGCTGTCGGCGATCTCGCTGTCGCCCGGTCGTTCGCCGACGTGTTGCGGACCCGCGGCGTCGCGCCCGCGCCTGGTACCAATCTCGGCACCGACCCGCTCGCCCGGGTCGGCCGTGGTGCTGACCTGACTGAGGAGCTGTCCGAGATCACCTCACTGGCCGACGATCTGGGCGTCCGGGCGATCGTCGTCGACGGCACGCTGGCACATGCTGCCGGCGCCGGCGACGTGGTCGAACTGGGCTACACGCTGGCCGCCGGCGCCGAATACCTCCGGCTGCTCACCCGCGCCGGCATGAGCGTGCGGGATGCGTTGCGGCTCATCGAATTCCGGTACGCGGCCACCGGCGAACAGTTCGTCACGATCGCCAAGTTCCGTGCGGCCCGGAAGCTCTGGCATCGGGTGGCCGAACTGTCCGGTGCGGACCCCGGCGATCGTGCCCAGTCGCAGCACGCCGTCACCTCCGGGCCGATGATGACCAGGTACGACCCCTGGGTGAATCTGATGCGCACCACTGTCGCCGCCTTCGCCGCCGGCATCGGTGGAGCGGACGCGGTGACCGTGCTGCCGTTCGACGCCGCGCTCGGCGTGCCCGAGGCCCTGGGCCGGCGGCTGGCCAGGAACATCTCCTCACTGCTGATCTCCGAGGCGCATGTCGCCGAGGTCGCCGATCCGGCGGCGGGCGCGTACGCGGTGGAACTGTTGACCGCGCAGATCGCCGACGCGGCCTGGACGGAGTTCGCCCGCATCGAGCGCGACGGCGGTATCTCGCAGGTGGTGGGCGACGGTTCGCTGCACGCTCGTTGGGCGTCGACCGCGCGCGAACGCCGGGTCCGGATCGCGCACCGCCGAATTCCGATCACCGGCGTCAGCGAATTCCCGCACCGCGACGAGGTGCTGCCGCAGCGCACGCCGCCCGCGCCGGTCGGGCACGGGGAGCGCTGGGCCACGGAATTCGAAGATCTGCGCGATCACCCGGCCGCCGGACCCGTTTTCCTGGCGACCCTGGGACCGCTGGCCGAGCACACCGCCCGGGCCTCGTTCGCCGCGAACCTGTTCACCGCGGGTGGCGCGGACACCGTCACCGCCGGTCCCACCAGCAACGCCAAGGACGTCGTCGACGCCTACCGGCCGACCCGTGCATCAGTGGCCTGCCTGGCCGGAACCGACGCCGCCTACGGCAATCTCGGTCCGGAGGTCATCACCGCCCTGCGTGCCGCCGGTGCCCGCTGGGTGGTGCTGGCCGGACGGCCCGCCGCCGACCTGGCAGAGCTGATCGACGATCACATCGCCACGGGTGAGGACGCACTTGGCTTCCTGCGGAGGACCCGGGCCCACCTCGAACCGGCAGGAGTCACCCGATGACCGTCCCCGACAGCTTCGCCGACCTGCCGTTGCGCGATCCTTCGAGCGCCGGTGCGCCGACTGGGCCCGCTGGGTCCGCCGCCGGCACCGCCGTGGCTGAGCCGTGGATATCCCCGGAAGGGCTTGCGGTGCAGCGGGTCTACTCCGCCGCCGACGTGGCGGGCCTGGACTCGCTGGACACCTACCCCGGCCTGCCGCCCTTCCTGCGCGGCCCGTACCCGACGATGTACACCACCCAACCCTGGACGATCCGGCAGTACGCCGGGTTCTCCACGGCGTCGGAGTCCAACGCGTTCTACCGCCGCAACCTGGCCGCCGGGCAGAAGGGGCTGTCGGTCGCGTTCGACCTGGCCACTCACCGCGGCTACGACTCAGATCACCCCCGGGTGGCCGGTGACGTCGGGATGGCCGGCGTGGCGATCGACTCGATCTACGACATGCGCGAGCTGTTCGACCGCATCCCGCTCGGGCAGATCAGCGTGTCCATGACGATGAACGGCGCGGTGCTGCCGATCCTGGCGCTGTACGTGGTGGCCGCCGAAGAGCAGGGTGTGCCCCCGGAGAAGCTGGCCGGGACCATCCAGAACGACATCCTCAAGGAGTTCATGGTCCGCAACACCTACATCTACCCACCAGAACCGTCGCTGCGGATCGTCTCGGACATCTTCGCCTACACCGCGGCGAAAATGCCGTCGTTCAACTCGATCTCGATTTCCGGCTACCACATGCAGGAGGCCGGTGCGACCGCCGATCTCGAGTTGGCGTACACCCTGGCGGACGGCGTGGACTACCTGCGCGCGGGTCTGGGCGCCGGGCTGACGATCGACCAGTTCGCTCCCAGGCTCAGCTTCTTCTGGGCGATCGGCATGAATTTCTTCATGGAGGTCGCGAAACTCCGTGCGGCCCGGGCGCTGTGGTGCCGGCTGGTCGGTGATTTCCAGCCGAAGAACGCAAAATCGCTGTCCCTGCGCGCGCATTGCCAGACATCGGGCTGGTCGCTGACCGCCCAGGACCCGTTCAACAACGTCGCGCGCACCTGCATCGAGGCGATGGCGGCGACCCAGGGGCACACCCAGTCGTTGCACACCAACGCGCTGGACGAGGCGATCGCGCTGCCCACCGACTTCTCCGCACGGATCGCCCGCAACACCCAATTGCTGCTGCAGCAGGAATCGGGCACCACCGCGATCATCGACGCGTGGGGCGGCTCGTACTACGTCGAGAAGCTCACCCACGACCTCGCCGAGCGGGCGTGGGAGCACATCACCGAGGTGGAGCAGGCCGGCGGGATGGCCAAGGCCATCGAGGCGGGCATTCCGAAGATGCGCATCGAGGAGGCCGCGGCCCGCACCCAGGCCCGGATCGATGCGGGCGCGCAGGTCGTCATCGGCATCAACACCTTCACGCTCACCGACGAGGAACCGCTGGACGTGCGCTCGGTGGACAACACAGCGGTCCGCACCGCGCAGATCGAGAAGCTGGAGCGGCTGCGGGCCGAGCGGGATCCCGCGCGGGTGCTGGCCGCGCTGGAGGCGCTGTCCACGGCCGCGGCGCACCCGGGATCTTCCAATGGCGGATCTTCCAACGGGTCGACCGACGCCGGCGACCTGTCGGGGAACCTGCTCGCGCTGGCCATCGACGCGGCCCGGGCCAAGGCCACCGTCGGGGAGATCTCCGACGCGCTGGAGAAGGTCTACGGCCGGCACACCGCGGTGGTCCGTACGATTTCCGGGGTGTACCGGTCCGAGGTCGACAAGTCCGGCACCGCCGACGCCAACAAGTCGGTCGACGCCGTGCTCGCCGCCACCGCTGCCTTCGCCGAGGCGGAGGGCCGCCGGCCGCGGATCCTGATCGCCAAGATGGGCCAGGACGGGCACGACCGCGGGCAGAAGGTGGTCGTCACCGCCTTTGCCGATCTCGGCTTCGACGTCGACGTCGGCCCGCTGTTCTCCACGCCGGGTGAGGTGGCGCAGCAGGCCGTGGACAACGACGTGCATGTGGTCGGGGTCAATTCGCTGGCCGCCGGGCACCTCACGCTGGTGCCGGCGCTGCGGGCCGCGCTGGCAGACCTGGGCCGGCCGGACATCCTGATCGTGGTCGGCGGCGTGATCCCGCCGGCCGACATCCCGGCGCTGCACGATGCCGGCGCGGTCGCGGTGTTCGGGCCGGGAACGGTGATCGCGCAGGCCGCGCTGGACGTGCTGGACCGGCTGGCCGCGGCCCTGCACCACGCATGAGTCAGCTGGCCGCCGACGTCGTCGCCGGCTCGCGGACCGCGCTGTCCAGGGCGATCACCCTGGTCGAGTCGACCCGCGCCGATCATCGGCTGGCGGCTCGTGCGTTGCTGGCGGCGATCGCCGAGCACGCGGGTGGGGCGGTCCGGGTGGGCATCTCCGGGACGCCCGGCGTCGGGAAGTCCACCTTCATCGAGGCGCTCGGCACCTCGTTGACCACCGCCGGTCACCGGGTCGGGGTGCTGGCGGTGGACCCGTCCAGCGTGCGGACCGGGGGGTCAGTGCTGGGCGACAAGACCCGGATGCCGCAGCTGGCCGCGGACCCGAACGCCTACATCCGGCCATCACCCACCGCGGGGACGCTCGGCGGGGTGGCCCGCGCGACCGCGCAGACCATCACCCTGCTGGAGGCCGGCGGGTACGACGTGGTGCTGGTGGAGACCGTCGGCGTGGGGCAGTCCGAGACCACCGTGGCCGGCATGGTCGACACCTTCCTGCTGCTGGGTCTTGCGAGGGCCGGCGATCAACTGCAGGGCATCAAGAAGGGCGTGCTGGAGATCGCTGATGTGGTCGCGATCAACAAGGCCGACGGCGAGCACGCGCTGGCGGCAAAGGCCGCCGCCCGCGAACTGGCCGGCGCGCTGCGGCTGGTGCATTCCGGCGGCGCCGGCTGGGTCCCCCCGGTGCTGACCTGCTCGGCGCTGACCGGCGACGGCGTCACCGAGCTGTGGGCGACCATCGGCAAACACCGCGCCTTCCTCGGCCCGGAGGGCTTGGCCGCCAAGCGATCCGCCCAGCAGTGGGAGCTGACCTGGGCGCTGGTCCGGGACGAGCTTGATCAGCGGCTGCGCCGCTCCGCCGCCGTGTCCGAGGCGGCTGACGCACTGCGGGGCGATGTGCTCACCGGCCGCCTGCCCGCCGCTGCCGCCGCCGACGCGATCCTCTCCGCCTACGACTCCCCCCTTGTCGGCGCGGATCAACTTCGCCGGCGCGGCTGAACTGGTTGACTCGCGTCACACCCGTCCCACAACCGGCACGTTCATCCGCGCGATCATTAGTCCAGCGCGCGAGCAGTCAGTCGAGCTGCTCCCAGGTCAGGTGGACACCGTGCCCGGCCACGGTGAAACTCGCTGGCGTACCGGCCGTCTCGGCGTAGTTTCCAGAATCCGTCAATTCGTGCGCCAGCAATTCGTGACGCATCAGGTCGACGATGAGATACGCGGGAATACCGACCGAGGCGTATTCCTGAACCTTCAGGATCCGGTCAGTGCTGACGCTCCCGGGTGACACCACCTCTACCGCAAGCAGTACCTCCGCCGGGTCCACCAAGGGTGAGTCGAGTGCGAGGACGGCCCTGGGAACGACGACGACATCGGGGGCGCGATGCGTTGCCGCCGGACCGCGCCGGATCGGTACTTCTACGTCGATCAACGGCACGAGCGCGCTGGGCAGTTGATCCTCCAGGGCGTCAGCCACCCGTTTGACCACGTACTGATGGCGCGGTGCCGGGCGAGGGGTCATCACCAGCACGCCGTCGGACAGTTCGTAGTGGAGGTAGGGCTCACGATCGAGGGCGTACCAATCATCCGAGCTGAGCAGATGATCGGGTGCCCAGAGAGCGGAACCCATCGC